>Ga0268266_10000841_pt1 | contig 40070 bp, 35 predicted proteins | sample KBSS13metaG_FD_190356 | JGI IMG/M metagenome (GOLD analysis project Ga0268266, IMG submission 190356) | Switchgrass rhizosphere microbial communities from Kellogg Biological Station, Michigan, USA - KBS S1-3 metaG (SPAdes) (version 2) | ecosystem: Host-associated > Plants > Roots > Rhizosphere...
CGGCCTCGTCCCGCGCATTCAGGCGCTGGTCGACCGCGAGCACGCGGATGTTGCGGACGATCGTCTCGGAGGCACGGAGCGGCGGCCCATCGCCGCCACCCTCGACCTCCTGGGTCAGGACCAGGTCGACGCGGTCGCCCGGAAAGACGAAGCCGGCGACGCCGGAGGTCGCGGACACGCCGACGGTGACGGCGCGCATGCCCGGGCCAAGCGCCGCGGCGAGGAAGCCGCGCTCGCCGGGGCGAACGATGGCGCCCTGGGTGAGCGGCTGGCCCAGGGCGCCATCGTTCGCCCCGACGGTGCCGATCAGGCTCTGCGGGTCGAGGCCCGCCTCGCCACGCGCGAAATAGGCGTCCTGCACCAGACCCTGCGGCCAGGGCTGATAGCGGAACGCCTCGGCGTCGATGATCGTGCCGACCGGAAGAGTCCGGGTTGCGACCAGAACCTCGGGCCCCTGCGGCGCCTGCTGCGGCGTCGCCTGGGCTTCCGGCGCCGAAGCCCCGGAGAACATGTTCTTGGCCATGATCGCGGTCACGCCCGCGATGAGGAGTGCGCCTACCAGCAGCACGATTTTCTTGACGTCCATGGCGTTCGTCGCCCCCCTTCACGGGACTGAGAAAAATTTCAGTCCGTACTCATCATCCAAACTGGTTAAGAAAACGTTCGCTAATCAGCCAAAGCCCTCCGAAAGCGATGGCCACTCCATAGGGAATCTCGAGCTTGTCCTCGCGCTTGGCGAGCTTGTGGCGGATCAGGTAGCCGAGCGTCAGGACGCCCCCGGCGACCGACATGAGGAAGACCAGAACCAGCACCGCCTTCCAGGGCAGCCACAAAGCGAGCGCCGCGATCAGCTTCACGTCGCCACCGCCCATTGCGCCCATCGCGAAAGCGGCAGCGAACACCCAGAACGCAATGAAAGCCACGCCGACCTGCAGCGCCATTTCCGGCCAGACCGACAGACCGGTGCTGATCCAGAAGGGAATGGCGAGCAAAGCGATGCCCAGATTCAGCCCGTTCGGAATGGTGCGCGTCTTCAGGTCCCACCAGCAGCAGGCGAGCAGGCCCGCCGCCAGCACGATGAGCAAAAGCGTGGGCATTGCTGCCCCCAGCCACTGCAAAATTCCGGTTAGCCCCACGTTCATGCTGGCAGGGTCTAGACGGCGTTGCTTTCCAAACCGTAACCGTGCGCCATGGTAAATGAGCAACAGCCCTGGCGCGTGCATCCGGACAATGCGGTCTTTTCCGACTGGGCGGCGCCCGATGGCATGGCGCTTCGCCGCCTGGACTGGCCCGCCGCGCCACGCCGGAAGAAGCGCGGCGGCCTCCTGTTCATCAACGGCCGCGGCGACTTCATCGAGAAATATCTGGAGACCTATGCCCGCTTCCAGGCTCTGGGCTGGGCGGTCACGACCTTCGACTGGCGCGGGCAGGGCGGCTCGCGCGGACCGGGCGAGGAGAAGGTGCGGGCGGGGTTCGACATCCTCGTTGACGATCTCGATGCGCTGATCGCGGAATGGCTGGCGACCGGGCCCGACCCGCATGTCGCGCTCGGCCACTCGATGGGCGGGCATTTGCTGCTGCGGACGCTCATCGACCGTCGGCCGGCACTGGACGCGGTGATCCTGACCGCGCCGATGCTCGACGTGAACAGCGCGCCCATCCCGATCCGCATCGCGCCCGACATCGCCGACACCGCTTACTGGCTCGGCCTCGGCCAAGTGCCGATGTGGAAGACGCCGCCGGCCATGCTGGTCCCCGGCGGCCGGCGCAACCGCAATCTCACCGGTTCGCGGGAGCGCTATGAGGATGAGCTTCACTGGTGGGGCGTCGAGGCCGGCTTCAATATCGGCCCGCCGAGCTTCGGCTGGATGCGCGCCGCCTTCCGCTCGCGCGCCGCGACGTTCACGCCCAAGAAATTGGGCGCGGTTGACACGCCCATCCTGATCATCGGTGCGGCGAAGGACCGGCTGGTCAGTGCCGCGGCGATCCGCGAGGCTGCGGCCCTGCTCCCCCACGCCCAGTTGGAGATGATGCCGGACGCCGCCCACGAAATCCTGCGCGACAGCGATGCGGTGCGGGACCGGGCGCTAGCCAGGATCGACGCCTTCCTTGCCGGGCTGAAGGCGTGACCCGCTATGATGTGGCGATCGTCGGCGCGGGCATGGCGGGCGCCGGCTTTGCCGCGGCTTTGGCCGGCCAGGCGCGGGTGCTGCTGCTCGAGGCGGAGGAGCGGCCCGGCTATCACAGCACCGGGCGCTCCGCGGCCTTTTGGTCGGAGACCTATGGCGGGCCGCTGATCCAGCCGCTGACCAGCGCCTCGCATGCGGCACTGGCGCCCTGGCTCAGTCCGCGCGGCTGCTATCATATTGCCGACTCCGCCGGGGAAGGCGCGCTCGCCGCGCTGGCGGAGGAGTTTGCCGGCACAGAGGTGATGCTGGCGCCGCTCGGGCGGGCCGACCTGGAACGCCGGCTTCCCGGCCTCCGCGCCGGCTGGGACCATGGCCTCTCCGAGCCGACCTGCAGGGATATCGACGTCGCCGCGTTCCATGCCGCCTGCCTGCGCGCGGCCGGGGCGGAGCTGGTCGTCAACGCCCGGCTGTTGTCCGCCGAGCGGGAAAGCGGGCAATGGCGGATCGCCACGACGGCCGGCGCCTTCGAGGCGGACATCCTCGTCAATGCCGCCGGGGCCTGGGCCGATGCGGTGGCGCTGGCGGCCGGGGAGCGGCCGCTCGGCATCCAGCCCCATCGCCGCACCATCGCCCAGCTCCGCGTCAACCCGCCGGCGCCCGCGGACCTGCCGCTGATCGTCGATGCTGCCGGGCATTTCTATTTCAAGCCCGAGGCGGGGGGGCGGCTCTGGCTGAGCCCACATGACGAGACGCCTTCCGACGCCTGCGACTGCGCGCCGGAGGAGCTGGACGTGGCCCTGGCCATCGACCGGCTGGAGGGGCTTGTCGACTGGCGCGTCGAGGCGGTCGAGAACAAATGGGCGGGACTGCGCAGCTTCGCGCCGGACCGGCTGCCCGTCTATGGCTTCAGCGCCTCGGGCCGGCGCTTTTTCTGGTGCGCGGGGCAGGGCGGCTTCGGCATCCAGACGGCGCCGGCCGCGTCGGTGCTGGCTGCCGCCTTGCTGCTCGGCCGGACCGGGGGCGAGATCGATCCGGCTCCCTATGCGGCGACTCGTTTCGATCCCGTTTGACGCACGCCCGCCACTGATCCAGATTAGCGCAGCCACAGCAGAGGGAGGACCCGATGGCCCATACGTTCGAAATCTACAAGGACAAGGCCGGCGAGTTCCGGGTCCGCTTCAAACATAACAGCGAGACCATGGTCTCGAGCGAGGGCTATTCCAGCAAGGCCAGCGCCCAGAACTGCATCGACTCGATCAAGAAGAACGCCCCCGGCGCCGACGTCGAGGACAACAGCTAAGCGCCTGCTCAGGCCCTCTGGAAACGGAGGGCCTCGGCACAGGCCAGGGCATCCGCCCGGTCATTCTCCGGATGGCCGCTATGGCCCTTCACCCAATGCCATTCGATCCGGTGCGGCGCGCAGGCCTCGACCAGTGCCTGCCAGAGCTCGACATTCTTCACCGGCTTCCTGTCCGCCGTCCGCCAGCCATTCTTCCGCCAGCCGTGGATCCACTTGGTGATCCCGTCGCGGACATAGACGCTGTCCGTATAGAGCTGCACCCGGCAGGGCCGCTTCAGCGCGTTCAGCCCCTCGATCGCGGCCATCAGCTCCATGCGGTTGTTGGTGCTGAGCGCCTCGCCGCCGGAGAGCTCCTTCTCGCGCGCGCCCGCGCGAATGATGACGCCCCAGCCGCCCGGGCCGGGATTGCCCTTGCAGGCCCCGTCCGTGAACATCTCGACGTCGGTCAGGTCCGCGCTCACGCGGCTTCCAGCCCCGCCGGCAGCTTGAACACCATCCGTTCCTCGACACCCTCGACCGGTTCCTCGGTCACCGCGAATCGCTCGCCGAGCGCCGCCACCACCTCGCGGACCAGGATTTCGGGCGCGGAGGCGCCGGCGGTAATGCCGAGCGTGCGGACGCCCTCCAGCCAGCCGAAGTCGAGGTCGGCGCCACGCCCGACCAGGCGCGCCTTCGTGCCCTCGCGCTCGGCGACCTCGACGAGGCGGACGGAATTGGAACTATTGGGAGAACCGATCACCAGCAGGGCGTCGCAGCGGCCGGCGATCGCCTTCACCGCCGCCTGCCGGTTGGAGGTGGCGTAGCAGATGTCCTCGCTGCGGGGCATCGTGATCGAGGGGAAACGCCGCTTCAGGATGGCGACGATCTCGGCCGTGTCGTCGACCGACAGGGTGGTCTGGGTGAGGAAGGCGAGGCTGTCGGGCTCCGCGGGCGCGATCGTCTCGGCGTCGGCGGCGGTCTCGACCAGGGTCATCCGCCCCTCCGGCACCTGGCCGAACGTGCCGATCACCTCGGGATGGCCGGCATGGCCGACGAAGAGGATATGGCGGCCGCGCTCAATCAGCCGCTCGGCCTGGCGGTGGACTTTGGAGACGAGGGGGCAGGTCGCATCGAGATAGTTGAGGCCTCTCTCCTGCGCCTTGGCCGGGACCGCCTTGGGCACGCCATGGGCGGAAAAGACCACCGGCGCGCCGTCCGGCACCTTGTCCAGCTCGGGCACGAAGATCGCGCCCTTCGCCTTGAGGCTGTCGACGACGAAGCGGTTGTGGACGATCTCGTGGCGGACATAGACGGGTGCGCCATAGCGTTCGAGCGCCAGCTCGACGATGCGGATGGCGCGGTCGACGCCGGCGCAGAAGCCGCGCGGCGCGGCGATCAGCAGGGTGAGGGGAGGTTTCGTGGTCATCTGAGGTTCACTTGGGGGCGGCTCTAGACGATTGCCAGTTTGCACGAAAGGCTTGGGACGCTAGGAAGCGTCCTCATCTGCCTATTCTCGGGGATTTCGCCTTGCGCCTGTACACGTCCAAAGCGGCAGCCGCCGTTCTTCTCACTCTCGGCCTCACCGCCTGCGCCCGCGAAGGCGACATCCAGCAAGCCGGCATCCTGACCAGCTATACTTCCTGTCCGCCGGTCGCGGTGATCGCGCCGGCCGGCGACGTCACACTGTTCGATCCGGCCGGGAGCACCGACGCCAATGCGATCGACGTGGTCGCGAACATCACCAATGTCCGTGCGACCTGCACCGGCGCCGAGGTGGGCGAGCATATCGTCACCGACGTGACCTTCGACGTGCAGGCTCGCCGGCGCGACAATCGCGGCGCGCGCAGCGTGACCCTGCCTTATTTCGCGACCGTCGTGCAGGCGAACAGCAATGTCGTCGCCAAGCGCGTGCGGCAGGTGACGCTCACCTTCGCCGACGGCAGCTACCGGACGAGCATCGCCGCCGCCGCGCAGACGCGCGTGCTGCGCGCCGCCGCGACCCTGCCCGAAGACATTCGCCGCCAGATCACCCGCGAGCGCCGCCCGGGCGCCGCCGACGCGGCGGTCGACCCGATGTCCGATCCGGCCGTGCGCGCCGCCGTGGACCGCGCCCGCTTCGAGGTCATGCTCGGCTTCGAGCTGACGCCGGACCAGCTGCGCTACAACGCCACGCGCTGATCGAGGCCCTGGGCGATTGACTCCTTCGGGCTGAGTCTCCACAGCTTCGCGCGTCCGCTCAAGGACGCGCGGGAGAGGGTGTCGCCAGCCGGCACCGCCGAAGGAGCAACCGCCCCGGAATCTCTCAGGCAAAAGGACCGCGCGTTCAGGACACTCTGGAAAGCGGATGTTGGCGAAAGTGCCGCGCATCCCACCGAAGGGGTAAGCTTCCCGCAGGGGAAGTGAAAGCTCTCAGGTCCCGGTGACAGAGGGGGTATTGGAACAAACCGGCTGCTTATGCGGTCGGACCGATACGTCCAGGAGCCGGTTATGAGCGACGAAGCAGCAGCCCTTCCCCTCGACAGCTGGCACAGGAGCCGCGGCGGCCGCATGGTCCCGTTCGCCGGCTACGCCATGCCCGTCCAATATGAAGGCATCATGGCCGAGCATAAGTGGACGCGCGACAGCGCCGGCCTGTTCGACGTGAGCCATATGGGCCAGCTCATCATCGGCGGCCCGGACGCCGAAAAGGGGCTGGAGAGCCTGCTGCCCGCCGATTTGACCCTGCTGAAGGACGGGCGCCTGCGCTACTCGCTGCTGCTCAATGAAGAGGGCGGGATCATCGACGATCTGATGGTCACCCGGCGCGGCAATCATTTCTACATGGTCGTCAACGGCGCCACCAAGGCCGGCGACATCGAGCATCTGCAGGCGCGGCTGCCGCGCGGGGCCGTGCTCGATCATATGAAGGACCAGGCCCTGCTCGCTCTGCAGGGACCGAAGGCGGTGGCGGCGCTGGCGCGGCTGGCGCCGGGCGTTGAGCAGCTTGGCTTCATGACCGGTGCCGCGTTCGAGATCGGCGGGACGAAGGCCTGGATCAGCCGCTCCGGCTATACCGGCGAGGACGGCTTCGAAATCTCGATCGTATCGAAGGACGCCGAAACGGTGGCCACGATGCTCGCCGACCAGGACGAGGTGAAGCCGATCGGCCTCGGCGCCCGCGATTCGCTGCGCCTGGAGGCGGGCCTGCCGCTCTACGGCCACGATCTCGACCAGCACAGCACGCCGGTCGAGGCGGACCTCACCTTCGCGCTCTCCAAGCGCCGCAAGGCGGAGGGCGGCTTCCCGGGCTGGCCCCGCATCGCGCGGGAGCTGGAGGACGGGGCGCTGCGCAAGCGGGTGGGCCTCAAGGTCGAGGGCCGCCAGCCCGTCCGCGAGGGCGCGCTCGTCCTCGACGGCGAGGGCAATGAGGTCGGCAAGGTCACGTCGGGCGGCTTCTCGCCCAGCCTCGAAGTGCCGATCGCCATGGCCTATGTGCCCTGGGCCTCGGCCGAGCCGGGCGCGACGATTACGCTCGAATCGCGCGGCAAGCTTTTCACCGGCACGGTCACGCCGATGCCGTTCGTTCCGCACCGCTACCAGCGCAAGGGAGGCGCCGCATGACCGTCTATTATACCAAGGAACATGAGTGGGTGAGCGTCGAGGGCGACACCGCCACCGTCGGCATCACCGATTTCGCGCAGGGCCAGCTCGGCGACGTCGTCTTCGTCGAGGTCCCTGCGGCCGGCCGCGCGGTCAGCCGGGGCGACGAGGCCGCGGTCGTCGAGTCGGTCAAGGCCGCCTCCGACGTCTATGCGCCGGTCTCCGGCGAGATCACCGAGGGCAACCAGGCCGTGGTCGACGAGCCCAGCCTGGTGAACACGGACCCGGAAGGCGAGGGCTGGTTCTTCAAGCTCAGCCTCTCCGACACTGGCGAGCTCGGCGAACTGATGAACGCGGACCAGTATAAGGCCTATTGCGACGAGCAGGGCTGACGCGCTCATGATCAACACCGCCAATCGCTGGTCCTCGGCCGATTATGCGAAGAACGCCGCCTTCGTGCCGCGGCTTGGCGACGCGGTGTTGCAATTGCTCGACCCCAAGCCCGGCGAGTTGATCCTCGATGTCGGTTGCGGCGATGGCGTGCTGACCGAGCGGATCGTCGCGGCGGGGGCCCGGGTGATCGGGATCGACAGTTCGGAGGAGATGGTCGAGGCGGCGCGGGCGCGGGGGATCGACGCCTTCGTCGCCGACGCCGAGGAGATGGACGTGGGGCGGTTCGGCGCGTTCGACGCCGTCTTCTCCAATGCGGCCCTGCACTGGATGCTCGATCCGGACGCGGTCGCCTGCGGCATTTTCAAGGCGGTCCGCGATGGCGGCCGCTTCGTTGGCGAGATGGGCGGGGAGGGCAATCTGCTGACCCTGCGCACCGCCTTGCGCGAAGAACTGACCGCGCGCGGGTACGTCATGCCGGACCAGGATCCGTCTTGGTATGCAGGCGTCGATGAGTTCGTGCGGCTCTATCTGACCACCGGCTTCTGCGAGGTCCGCGCCGAGCTGATCCCGCGCCCGACCCCGTTGCCGGGCGGCGCGGCGGACTGGGTGAAGACGTTCCGGGCGGGCGTGATGGACGTGGCGATGGTTCCAGAGTTCGCGCGGGAGGATGTCGCCGCCGCGGTCCAGGGCCGGGTGGCGGCGACATTGCAGCAGCCCGATGGCAGCTGGAACGCGGATTATGTGCGGCTCCGTTTTTCGATGCGGAAGCCAGGCTAGAAAAGAGGAACCGACCTTGCGTTACCTTCCCCTGAGCGATGCCGACCGGAGCGAGATGCTCCGCGTGATCGGCGCCAATTCGGTCGACGATCTGTTTGTCGACGTGCCCGAGGCAGCCAAGCTGACCGGCAAGATCGAGGACCTGCCCGATCATGCCTCCGAGCTGAGCGTGGAGCGCCAGCTCGGCGCGCTGGCCCGGCGGAACATCGCGGCGGGGGAGGTGCCTTTCTTCCTCGGCTGTGGCGCCTATCGCCATCATATCCCGGCGAGCGTCGACCATATCATCCAGCGCGGCGAGTTCCTGACCAGCTACACGCCCTATCAGCCGGAAATCGCGCAGGGCACGTTGCAGGCCTTGTTCGAGTTCCAGACCCAGGTTGCGCGCCTCTATGGCTGCGACGTCGCCAATTCCTCGATGTATGATGGCTCGACCGCCTGCTGGGAGGCGATCGCCATGGCAGGGCGCGTCACCCGGCGGAACAAGGCCCTGCTCAGCAGCGGCCTGCACCCGCATTATGTCTCGCTCGCGAAGACGATGGCGAAGTTCACCGGGGACGATCTGGTGCATCAGGCGCCGACGCTCGAAGCGGGCACCGACATCGACGCGCTGCAGATCGACGGCGAGACCAGCTGCGTCGTCGTCCAATATCCCGACATCCTCGGCCGCATCGCCGATTTGTCCGGCCTGGCCGCCCGCTGCCAGGCGGCCGGCGCTTTGCTGGTCGTTGTGAACACCGAGCCGGTGGCGCTCGGCGCGATCAAGGCGCCGGGAGAAATGGGCGCGGACATCGTTGTCGGCGAGGGCCAGTCGATCGGCGTCGGCCTGCAATTCGGCGGGCCCTATTGCGGCCTGTTCGCGACCCGCGACAAATATGTCCGGCAGCTGCCCGGCCGCCTCGTCGGCGAGACCGTGGACGCCGAGGGCAAGCGCGGCTTCGTGCTGACGCTTTCCACCCGCGAGCAGCATATCCGCCGCGAGAAGGCGACCTCGAACATCTGCACCAGCTCGGTGCTCTGCGCGCTCGCCTGGACGGCGCATATGACCCTGCTGGGCGAGAAAGGGCTGCGGCAGCTCGCGGCGCTCAATCATGCCAAGGCGGTCGCGGCGGCGGACCGGCTGGCGAAGGTGCCAGGCGTCGAACTGATCAACGACAGCTTCTTCAACGAATTCACCCTGCGGTTGTCCAAGCCGTCGCGGCAGATCGTCCGGGACCTGGCCGACAGGCGCATCCTCGCCGGCGTGTCGCTCGGGCGGCTCTATCCGGATGATGGCGATATCGAGCATGGCCTTGTCGTCGCGGTGACCGAAACGACCACGGAGGAGGACGTCGAGACACTTGCCTCCGCGCTGCAGGAGGTGCTGGCATGACGATCAACCAGAGCGGCTGGCGGCCCGGCACCCCCGAGGCCTCCGGCGAGAGCACCGACACCTTCACCGGCAACCGCGCCTTGATGCTGGAAGAGCCGTTGCTCTTCGAGATCGGCGACACCCAGACCACGGGCGTCGACTTCGCCGAAGCCCCTGCCGGCCCTTCGCGGCTCGGCGGCCTCGAGCGCAACCGCGACATCGGCTTGGCCGGCCTCTCCGAGCCGGAGACGGTGCGCCATTATACCCGCCTCAGCCGCCAGAATTACGCCATCGACCTCGGCGTCTTCCCGCTCGGCAGCTGCACGATGAAGCACAATCCGCGGCTGAACGAGAAGGTCGCGCGGATGCCCGGCTTTGCCGACATCCACCCGCTGCAGCCAGTCGACACGGTGCAGGGGGCGCTGGCCGTGATCCAGAACCTCGCCGTGTGGCTGATCAAGCTGACCGGCATGCACGGCGTGGCGATGAGCCCCAAAGCGGGCGCGCATGGCGAATTGTGCGGCCTGCTCTGCATCCGCTCCGCGCTTGAGGCGAGGGGCGACCCGCGCGAGGTCATCCTCGTCCCCGAAAGCGCGCACGGCACCAATCCCGCCACCGCCGCCTTCGCGGGCTATCGGGTCGAGAATATCCCGGCGACCGAGGCCGGCCGCGTCGACGTGGCGGCGCTGAAGGCCCGGCTCGGGGCGGATGTCGCGGGGGTGATGATCACCAACCCGAATACCTGCGGCCTGTTCGAGCCGGACATGATCGAGATCAGCGAGGCGGTGCATGCGGCGGGCGGCTTCGTCTATTGCGACGGCGCCAATTTCAACGCGATCGTCGGTCGGGTCCGGCCGGGCGACCTCGGCATCGACGCGATGCACATCAACCTGCACAAGACCTTCTCCACCCCGCATGGCGGCGGCGGACCCGGCTCCGGGCCGGTGGTGCTGTCCGAGGCTTTGGCGCCTTACGGCCCGCTGCCCTTCGTCGCGCTCCAGCCCGACGGCCATTATGCGCTGGTCGAGGAGGAGAATGCGCCGGAACTCCATCCGCACGGCTTCGGCCGGATGACCGCCTTCCATGGCCAGATGGGCATGTTCACGCGCGCGCTGAGCTATATTTTGAGCCACGGCGCGGACGGCCTCCGGCAGGTGGCGGAGGATGCGGTGCTCAACGCCAATTACGTGCTGCGCAGCATGGAGGATCTGCTCGACGCCCCGTTCGGCGCGAGCGGCCCCTGCATGCACGAGGCCCTGTTCAGCGACCGCGGCTTCGGCGGTGACATCTCCACGCTCGATCTCGCCAAGGCGCTGATCGACGAGGGCTTCCACCCGATGACCATGTACTTCCCGCTGGTCGTCCATGGCGCGATGTTGATCGAGCCGACCGAGACCGAGTCGAAGGCGACCCTGGACCAGTTCATCGGCGCGCTGCGCAGCGTGGCGAAGCGGGCCAAAGCGGGTGACCAGAGCCTCAAGGCCGCCCCGGTCCACGCCCCGCGCCGCCGCCTCGACGAGACGCTGGCGGCGAGGAAGCCGGTGCTGGTCTACAGGGAGCCGGAGCAGGCGGAGGCGGCGGAATAATTTCCACCGCGTGACGCAAGTCACGCCGGCTTGTATTTCCCGCCATTATTTCGAAACTCTTCCCGGGGGGAGAGTTTGGATGAGATACACTTTATTTGTTGGGGCGCTGTTCTGGGGGGTCGGCGCGCAGGCGCAGGGCGTGCCTTCGGGAGGCCCGGCCACGGCCGCGCAGGCGGACAAGCCGGTCGATGTCGGACCGGACAATGCCGGCACGGGGGATTCGGGTCCGTTGGACAAGCCGGCCGCGACGGCCGCCGAAGGCCCGGGTGGCTGCGGCGACCGTTGCGTGGTCAGCCTCGAAATCACGCCTGACGCGACTTCGGCCAGGCCGTTCGACGATCTGCATGAAACCGACGCGCTGACGCTCACGGCCCGCTTCAGGATAAACCAGCCCATCCGGCAGCGGCCGGATGGTTTGCCCGCGATCATCGATGTCGACGCCGAGATCGCGGCGGGCGTCGTGCTGGATTCCGGCGATGGCGGCGTGAACAGCAGCAAGTCGAGCATTTCGACCGGCCTCACGTTCAACTATCGCCCCGTCCCCTATTTCACCCTCTTTGCGAGCATCGGCGGCTCGGCCGGATTCGAGCAGCAGTTCGGCGGGGACACGGGGTTCGACCGCACGCTCGCCGCCGGCGTCACCTGGGACATTTGCAAGAAATTCTGCCCTCCCTGGTACGTGCCCGCCACGCAATTCGGGCTGCGCGTTTCCAATCTCGACGCGTCGGACCCGGCAAAGGACGCCACCACCTACCGGTTCAGCATGGGACTGACCTGGAATCTTGACGAGCTGGGGCCGGCGGAGGGGACCAATCTGACCAGATTCGTCAATCCCTTCGTCAACGTCGAGATCAACCGGCGGATCTACGACCGGCCCGATCTGACGTCCGGTCTCAACCGGCGAGACTGGGAATATTCGGTCTTCGGCGGGTTCGACATCACCGACGGCCTGAAAGCGCTGCTCCCGGAACATCTTGATGACAATCTCCAATGGGTGAGAATCGGCTATCGTTATGTCGAGACCGAATCCAACCTGCCGGCGTTCGATGCGGCGACCCGGGCGATCCTGCCCAGCATCAGATTCCAGATGACGTTCTAGGCCAAGCCCGGCCGCGCCTTGCATCGCTCGACGGGTCATTCTAGCCCTCGTCCGGAGGGGGCGCCGGATGAGAACGGAGCGGCTGGACAATTTCACCGACGCGGCCTTCGCCTTCGCGGTGACCCTGCTCGTCATCGGCGGCAGCGAGGCGCCGACCAACAGCGCGATGCTGATGGCCGCGGTCGCGGAGGTGCCGGCCTTCGCGATCGGCTTCGCGATCATCGCCATGTTCTGGACGGCGCATGTCCGCTGGCGCGGGATGCGGGGCGAGGGCGACTGGCGGTCGGTGGTGCTCTCCATCCTGCTCGTCTTCCTGGTGCTGATCTATGTGCAGCCACTCAGGGCCATGGCGCGCTCGCTGAGTACCTATCTCGGCGGCGCGGGCACGCCTTTTTCGGGCAGCATTCCCGATCTTTTCCTGGTCTATGGCGCCGGCTTCGTCGCCATGGCGCTGACCATGGCGCTCCTGTTCGCGGAGGCGCGGCGCAACCGGGCGCTGGACGGGCCGACGCAGCATGCGCTGAAGGGCGAAGTGTGGATCTGGGTTATCCTCGTGGTCACCGGCCTGGTCTCCATCGCGCTGACCCGGATCGGGGGCATCGCCCAGTTCGCGCCCATGGCCTATGCGACCTTGCCGATCAGCATCGGGCTGTTCTCCTGGCGCTGGTACGGGGGGAGGATGGCCGCGGTGCAGGCGGCGGAGGAGTGAGCGACGGCCGGCGCTCGGCGCCGCACGTCGCGCGCAATGCCGGGCCGATCGCGGAGGTGCTGCGCGACGAACTGCCGGAGCGCGGGCTGGTGCTGGAGGTGGCGAGCGGGTCGGGCGAGCACAGCCTGTATTTCGCGCGGGTCTTCGGGGACCTGCGCTGGCAGCCGAGCGACCCGGAGCCGGCGGCTTTGCGCTCGATCGAGGCATGGCGTGCGGAGAGCGGGCTGCTCAACCTGCTCCCAGCCATCGCGCTGGACGCGCGGGCGGCGGACTGGCCGGTCGCCGCGGTGGATGCGATCCTCTGCATCAACATGATCCATATCAGTCCCTGGTCCGCCACGGCCGGACTGATGCGCGGCGCCGGGCGGCTGCTGGGGGCGGGCGGCCTGCTTTATCTTTACGGCCCCTATCGCCGCGCCGGGGTCGAGACCGCGCCGAGCAACGAGGCGTTCGACGCGAGCCTGAAGGCGCGCGATCCGGCATGGGGCCTGCGCGACCTGGAGGCGGTGGCGGCGGAAGCGGCGACCCACGGCCTCGCGCTCGACCGGGTGGCCGCTATGCCGGCGAACAATATCTCGGCGATCTTCAGGAAGCGCTGAGCGGGACCCGCAGCAGGCGCGCCATCAGCAGCAGCCAGAACAGGGCCAGCGCCCAGCCGCCCACCACGTCGCTCGGCCAGTGCACGCCGAGCATCGGCCGGCTGAACGCCACCGCGACGGCGATCAGCAGCGCGCCGGCGATCGCGAAGGGGCGGGCGCGGGGGTTGCGGACCACCAGCAGGGCCAGGCTCAGCCAGATGAGCAGCGAATTGGCGCTGTGCCCGCTGGGAAAGGCATAGGACTGGACCGCGACCAGATGCTCCTGGTCGTGCGGCCGGAGGCGTCCGATCCAGCCCTTTTGCAGCTCGACGAGCAACGGCCCGCTGGTGATCAGCACGGCGAGCAGCAAGGCCTGGCGGCGCTCGCTCCGGGCGATCAGCACGGCGATGCCCAGCAACGTGATGCAGAGCAAGGTCGGATAGGCGCCCAGATGGGTGATCAGGCTGAGCGCGCCGCGGGCAGGCGCGCCGGCGTCGTACAGGGCATTCAGAATGGCCTTGTCCGTCGCCGTGCCGCCCAGCCACAGCATCGCCGCCCAGAGCGCGGCGAGCCCGGCCAGCACCAGGGCCAGAGGCATTATCGGGCGCGGACGGCCGACCAAGTCGCGTTCGTCCCCGTGCCGGTCATCTGGTTGCCGTCGACCAGACCCTCATAGACCCGGCGGCCGCGGCCGGTATTGGCGATGAAGCGGATCGCCGTGCCGTCCAGCCGGCCCTGCTCGATCCGGCCCTCGCCGTCGACATTGCCGGTGAAGCGCTGATAGCGCTGCTCGAGGGCCAGCGGCACGCTCCGGCCATTGTCGGTCAGGGTCCAGCTGCCGTTCACCTGCACCGGCACGACCCAGAGCCAGATCTGCGCGGTGCCGACCCGGCGGCGCTCGTCATAATGCCAGTCGCCCATGTCGAACTCATGGCTGACCACGCGCGTGCCGGGCCGCATCTGGGCGAGAATCCGCGGCCTGAGGCGCAGGTTCACCTCGGCGGTGAGGTAGAGGGTCAATATGTCCGCCTCCTGCAGCGGCGTCTGGAACAGGTCCTGCTGGCGGAAGCTGACCAGCCCCGTGACGCCGGCGGCGGCGGCATTGCGGTTCGCCTGCGCGATCTGGGCCGGGTCGATGTCCACGCCGAGGCCGTGCGCGCCGTTGGAGCGGGCGGCGGCGATCAGGATGCGGCCGTCGCCAGAGCCGAGGTCGATCACATAATCGTCGGGCCGGAGCCGGGCGAGGCTGAGCATCGCGTCCACCACCTCATTGTCGGTCCCGACATTGGGCGCGTCGAGCCGCGGCGGCGCCTGGGCAACGCTCGCTGGATCGAACGCACGCGCCACTTCCTTGGGCTGCTCGCGCCCGGAGGTGAAATGGCGATAGGCGAAAATGATCAGAAGCGCCGCGCCCGCGCCGTAAATCGCGCGCAGGATCGTTTGTCTGGACATTCGGGGCTCCATGATGCCGATCCCCCTTTCCCTGTCCGCGAAGGAATGTCACCACCCAAAAGGTGCAAAAAACGAAACCAGCCGCGATGCGGGACGAAACGGGCGCGCGATGCGGCGGGCGGGCGGTTTCCGGTGTCACTTTCGTGACATGCGCACCCTGCTAAGGCTCGGCCGGTCATGACAGGAGCGCGGCGCAAGGAGCAGGGTTTCACCCTCGTGGAATTGATGGTGGTGCTGGTCATCATCGGCCTTGCCGGCGCGGCGGTGATGCTGGCCATGCCCGAGGCGGGCGGGAGCCTGGCCGGCGAGGCCGAGCGCTTTGCCGCGCGGGCCAAGGCGGCGCGCGACACGGCGATCCTCGAATCCCGCGCAGTCGCGCTGCAACTCGGCCGCGGCGGCTATGAGGTGGCGCGGCGCGAGGGCGGCGCCTGGCGGACCGAGGCTCGCTACGAATGGGGCGAGAGCACCGTCCCGGATGTCGGCGGCAGGCCCGAAGCGAGCGTGACCTTTGATTCCACCGGTTTCTCCGAGCCCGTGCGGGTCACGCTCCGGCGCGGCGACGAGCGGCGAGCGGTCGATATCGGTGGCGATGGGAGCGTGCATGTCGTCCGCTAGACGCAGAGAACAGGGCTTCACGCTCATCGAGATGCTGGTGGCGCTCGCCATTTTCAGTCTCGCCGCGCTGGCCCTGCTGCGGCTGGGCGGCGCGACGGCGACGAACAGCGCCAGCCTGACCGATCAGGCCATCGCGCAGATGGTCGCGCGCAACGTCGCGGTGGAGACGATCACCGACCCGCAGCCGCCGGCCTTCGGCGCGAGCCAGGGCGATGTGGTCAATGCGGGCCGGCGCTGGCGCTGGACCCGGACGGTCACCCGTTCGCCCGAGGCGCGCATCCAGCAGATCGAGATCGCCGTCCAGCCCGAGGCGGGCGGGCCCGGCCGCGCCGCGCTCACCATCTTCCGCCGGGGGCCGGTCTGATGCGCCGGCGGTCCGCGGACGGGGGCTTCCGGTCATTGGTTGGCGTTCCGACCAGGAATGGCTTCAGGTCTTTGGTTGGCGTTCCGACCAGGAATGGCTTCACGTCTTTGGTTGGCGTTCCGACCAGGAATGGCTTCACGCTTGTCGAGATGCTGATTGCCCTCGTGATCTTCGGCATGATCACGGCCGCAGGCGTGACCCTGCTGACGCTGACCGTGCGCACCCAGGAGACCTCCGACCGCTTGCTCGACTCGCTGAGCGGACTGCGCCGCGCCGGCGCCCTGCTCAACGCCGACCTTGCCCAGGCCGCACCGCGTGTTCACCGCAATGGCGACGGCCAGCCCGTCGCCGCCTTCACCGGTGGCAATGGCGGCGAGGCCTTGCTCATGGCGTTCGTGCGGCGCGGCTGGGAGGATGAGGCGAATTTTCGCTCCACGCTGCAGCGCGTCGAATATCGGGTGCAGGGCGGCCGGCTGGAGCGCTTGCGCTACGATGCGGTCGACGGGGCGGGGCGGCCGGTCGCCATGCCGCTGCTTGAAGGCGTGCGCCGCGTGCAAATGCGCTACCGCGACCGCGACGGCAGCTGGCGGGACCGCTGGGACCCGACCGACCCGGCGCGGCTGCCCATAGCGGTCGAGCTGGTCAGCGACAGCGAGGGGCAGGGGCAGGTCCGCCAGCTCTTCCTGGTCGGAGGCGCCCGGTGAAGCGCCGCATCCCCGAGCGCGAGCGCGGCGCCGCCTTGCTCGCGGTGCTGCTGCTGGTCGCGATCACCGGGGCGATCGCGGCCTCGATGGTCGAGAGCCTGCGTCTGTCGCGGGGCGTCGCGCTGAACGCGGCGGCGCGGGACCAGGGGCGATTGTTCGCGGACGGGGCCGAGCAGCTCGCCTTGCTGACCATCGATGACCGCATCCTGCAGAGCCCGGAGCGGACCACGCTCGCCGGCGGCTGGAACAACGCCACCCGCACCGTGCAGCTGCCCGGGGGCGGCAGCGCCGATGTCACCGTCCGCGACGGCGGCAATTGCTTCAACCTCAACAGCGTCGTCGACGGCCAGCCCGGCCGCCCCCTCATCCGCCGCCCGTCCGGCGTCGGCCAGTTCATGGGCCTGATGATGGCGCTGGGGGTATCGGAGCCGGAGGCGCGGCGGATCGCCGAGGCCGCGGCGGACTGGGTGGACAGCGACGCGATCCCAGGCCCGGGCGGCGCCGAGGATGAGGCCTATAATACGGGCACGTCGCCCTACCGGACCGGCAACACATTGTTCGCCGACCCCGGCGAGGTGCGCGCGCTCGCCGGCATGAACCCGGACATTTACGCGCGCCTCCGCCCCTGGCTCTGTGCTTTGCCCAGCAACGATCTGTCGCCGCTCAACATCAACACGCTCAGCCTGGAGCAGGCGCCTTTGCTCGCCATGCTCGCGCCCGGCCAGATTGCGCTCGACCGTGCCCGCCTCGTGCTCGGCCGGCGCCCCGCCGCCGGCTGGAACAACCAGGTCGAGTTCTGGCGAATCGAGGCGATGAGCGAGCTCAATGTGCCCATGGATGTGCAGGTGCAGCCGCAACTCAAGACCAACTGGTTCGCGCTCGACGTGCGCGTCCGGCTGCCCGGCGGCGATTATCGCGAGACGGTGCTGGTCGATGCCCGGCTGCAACCCTCGCGGATCGTGCAGCGGCGCTGGACGGAATAACGCATCGTCGCAGGAACTTGCCTGCGGTTTCAACCGTTTGGCCGGTAGAATAACCCCTCTTTCTGGAGGCATGCATGCCCCGGTTCAAATCCCTTCGCATCCTCTTCCTGGCAGCCGCCGGCGCGCTCTCGCTCGGCGCCTGCGTGACGGCGACGCCGTACCAGCCGCTCGGCGCCCGCGGCACCGGCGCCAGCGGCGGCTTTTCCGAGGTCCGCGTTGCGCCCAACCGCTATCGCGTCACCTTCGCCGGCAACAGCATGACCTCGCGCGAGCGGGTCGAGACCTATCTGCTCTATCGCGCCGCGGAGCTGACCCGCGAGCGGGGCTTTGACGGCTTCACCATCGTCGACCGCGCCACCGACCGCAATGTCGAGACCCGCGTCTACCGCGACCCGTTCGGGGCTGGGCCCTATCGCTGGTGGCGGCCTTCCTGGCGCTATCGCGGCTCGTTCGGCTGGCGGCGCTGGGATCCTTGGTATGGCGATCCCTTCTGGGCCGACAATATCGACGTGCAGACCGTCCAGCAGTTCGAGGCCAGCGCCGAGGTCGTGATGTTCCGGGGCAGCCGTGGCGACGACAAGAGCTTCAACGCCCGCGAGGTGCTGGAGAATCTCGGCCCGAACATCGAGCTGCCGCGGGAGCGCTGAGGAGCGCGCCGGCGCTGGTGACCCCTACGGGACTCGAACCCGTGTTTTCGCCGTGAGAGGGCGACGTCCTAGACCGCTAGACGAAGGGGCCATGCTGCGGTGAGGCGAGGCGCATATGGGGGACAGCCCCCCGCTGTCAACCAAGAAGGGGCGGCCGCATCGCGACCGCCCCGTCTTTTTCGCGACAGGCGTGACGGCTTATTTGCCGCTATTGCCCTCGGCCGGAGCCTCGCCTTCGTCGCCACCGCCGGTGGTGCCGTCATCGCCGCCCGTGGCTTCGCCCTCGGGGGGCGCGGCGCCCTCGGCCGGCTTGGCGCCGGCGGCATTGGCATCGGCCGGAGCGGCCGGTGCGGCGGCGGCGTCCGCCGCATTGTTGGCGGCAGCGGCAGCCGCGTTGGCGGCATTGGCAGCGTCGGCGGCATTGTTTGCGGCGCCGCGGTTGCAGGCCGACAGGCCGAGCAAAGCGATGGCGGCAACGGAGACAGTGAGAAGCTTCATTTCAGGGATCCCCCCAAAGGTTAAAGGCGCTGAAACCTAGCCGAGCCGAACTGTCGTGGAAAGGGGCGATGGGAGCCAGTCCGCCGCCGATACAATTTTGTGCGACGGGCCTGATCGGGCGATCGGCCACTGGCTGCTTTATCGGGCCGGGAAGCTGTGCTTAGATGAGCGCTTCGCGCCCGAAGGGAGTCCTGCCTGCATGGTAAGATGGTTGCCCAGCTTCCGTCCGAAGCCGCCCGCCGCTGCCGTTGCGCCGCAGCCCGCGGCGCCGGACCCGGACCCTTCGGCACTGGACCCGGTTCCCTTGGCGCCGGCGCTCGACGGCGGCCGGTTCCGGATCGAGAGCTATGCCCGCACGCACGAGGGGCGGGTCCGCACGCACAATGAGGACGGCCATGTCGCGCGCGACGATGGCGGGCTCTGGGCGGTCGCCGACGGCATGGGCGGGCATGAGGGCGGCGAATGGGCGTCTGGCCGGATCGTCCGCGAGCTCGGCCGCGTCGACCTGGCGCTCGGCTATGAGGATACATGCGAGGAGGCCGCGCAGGCGGTGACCGCCGCCAACAAGCAGATTCTCGCCGAGGGCAAGAAACGCGGCAAGTCGATGGGCTCGACCATTGTCATGCTGGTGATCGAGGGGACCCGCTATGCCGTGCTCTGGGCCGGCGACAGCCGCGCCTATCTGATGCGCGGCGGGAAGCTCGAACGGCTGAGCCGCGATCATACCCAGGTGCAGGAAATGGTGACGCGCGGGCTGATGACCGCGGAGCAGGCGCAGGGCCACCCGATGGGCCATGTCCTGTCCCGCGCCGTCGGCGTGCAGAAAGCGGTGGAGATCGACCGGGCCGAGGGCGAGATCCAGCCCGGCGACATCTTCCTCCTGTGCAGCGACGGCCTGCACGGCGTGGTCGGCGAGGAGGCGATCGCCGCCCATTTCGCCCGCGAGGCGCCGGACCGGGCGCTCGACCAGCTCATCGACCTGACGCTCGAAAAGGGCGCCCCCGACAATGTCACCGGCATCGCGATCTGGATCAGCGAGCCGACCCTTCTCTCCTTTGCGGAAGCCAAGCCATGAGCGACGAAAAAGACAAGGACGCGCAAGGCGTGCCACCCCCGCCGGAAAGCCAGCCGCCCGAGCCGGAGGAGGAGCGGACGGTGTTCATGCCGGGCGGCTTCACCATCCCGCCCATGCCCGAGGCCGAAGCGCCGCCTGCGGAGCCGCCGCCGCTGCCCGAGCCGCAGGTCGTGGCCGAAATCCCGCCGGCCCCCGAGCCGACCCCGGCGCCTGAGCCCGAGTCGGCCGCGGAAGCCGCGCCTGCCCCCGAGCCGCCGGCCCCCGAGCCGCCGGCCCATGAGCCAGTGGCCCATGAGCCAGTGGCCGAAGCCGCGCCGCCGCCCGAGCCCGCGCCGCCGCCCGCGCCGAGCCCCGCACCCGCCGCGACGACAGGCATGGAGGCACGCGGCGATGCGGTCGGCATCAAGGTCGGCGACGTGCTCAATCACATCTTCCGCGTCGACCGCTTCCTGGCGCGGGGCGGGATGGGCGAGGTGTTCGTCGGCTGCAACGTCAATGTGGACGAGAAGGTCGCCATCAAGGTGATGCTGCCGGCGCTGGCGGGCGACGAGAAGGTGGTCGCGATGTTCCGCAAGGAAGCGCGGACGCTGACCAAGCTCAACCATCCGGCGTTGGTCCAGTATCGCGTGCTCGCGCAGGAGCCGCAGCTCCACGTCCTCTACATCGTCACCGATTTCATCGAGGGCGCGAATCTCGGCAATGTGCTGGCCACGCTGAAGCCGTCGCCGGATGAGCTGGCCGGGCTGCTGCGCCGGCTCGCCTCGGGCCTCGCCGCGGCGCATGAGCTCGGCGCGGTCCATCGCGACATGTCGCCGGACAATATCATCCTCGAAGATGACGATATCCATCAGGCGACGATCATCGACTTCGGCATCGCCAAGGATCTCGACGCCAGCTCGGCGACGATCGTGGGCGACGGCTTTGCCGGCAAATTGAACTATGTCGCGCCCGAGCAGCTCGGCGATTTCGGCCGCGAGGTCGGGCCGTGGACCGACGTCTACAGCCTCGGTCTGGTGATCCTCGCCGTCGCCCAGGGCAAGACGGTCGACATGTCCGGCTCGCTGGTCGATGCGATCGACAAGCGCCGCAAGGGGCCGGACCTCTCGGCGCTGCCGAACAATATCATGCCGATCGTGCGCGACATGCTGAAGCCGGACCCGAAGGACCGGCTGCGCTCGATGGACGAGGTGCTCGGGCGGCTGGAACGGCTGAAGCTGCCGCCGGAGGAACTGGTCGACCAGACCAGCCCGCCCGTGCCGGTGCCGCCTGTGCCGCAGCCGACCCAGCCGCCGGGGCCCGAGCCGACCTATCTCCAATATGCCGAGCCGGGCGGCGGGGGCGGCTCGAAGCCGCTGCTGATCATTCTCGCGGTGCTCCTGGTCGCCGCCGCGGCGCTGGCGGTGACCTGGTACCTGACCGACGGGACCTTCGGGTTCGGCAACGGGAACAGCCAGACCAGCAGCGGATCGTCCGGGGGCGCCGATCCGCGCAATGACAATCGCCCCCCTGTGGAAGTAGCGCGCGCGACGATGGACTCGGTGCTCCCCAACGTGGGCTGCACCTGGCTCGACGTCAGCAATGTCCAGGCCGGCCCGCCGGTCGCGGTGGCGCTTCGCGGCGTTGCCGGAAATATCGAATCGGCCCGCGCCGAAGTGGGGCAGGCTTTATCCCGCGCCGGCGTCAGCGGCGCCACGACGCGCTTCGACGACGTCGCCACGATCATTCCCGCCGGCTGCGCGGCGCTCGACACCTACCGGCAGATCCGCAACAGCGGCTCGGGCCGGATTTCGTCGGGCAGGACGCGCTATCAGCTGGCCATGCTCACCCAGGGCGCCAATGCCGGCCAGACCGGCGCGCAGGTGCCGATCGAGATCGACGCCAGCGGCGTCCAGGATTTCGCGCTCGCCGCGATCCAGCCCTCGGGCGAGATCACGCCCCTCTTGCTCGGCCGCAGCGCGATCCAGCAGGAGATCGCCAATGGCAACAGCCAGGTCGTCGACCTCGGCAATGGCCGCTACCGGGTCAATGTCGACATCACCCATGACGGCTGGTCGGGCTTCCTGCTGCTCACCGGCAACGGCCCGTTCGATTCCGGCCTGATCGCCCCCAATGTCGGCGAGCGTGGACCGAACTGGCAGCAGCAATTCCTCGCCGCCGCGAGCAGCGGCAACTGGCGCGGCAACATGGCATGGGTCCGCACCCAGCCGGGCGCGGCTTATTAATCGGCCTGGAAGCCGTTCCTGAGCTGGCGCTCATAGGCCTTGCGGAATTCCTTCGAGAACACCTCCATGAAGGCCTCGTCGGATTCCTTCTTCACGGCGACGAACTCGCGCTCGTAATTGCGCCAGAGCGCGGCATCGCGCGCGCCGGGGAGGATGCGGGCGAGCAGGCCGATATTCTCCGCACGGCGGCGGATCGAGCCGGGCGAGAAGCGGTCGAGCGTGGAGCGCAGGGCGCCGGGAATGGCGCGCAACGTCGCCACCTGGTGCGACTGCAGGTCTAGATAGGCGTCCTCGACCGCCTTGTCCGCGTCGAGGAAGCCGGGCTGCGACGGCATCAGCAATTGCGCCAGCGCCTGGTCGGGCGAGCGGGCGAACTTGATCGGGTTGTTGCCCTCGAGGGCAAGCCCGGTCATCTCCGCGCCCATCTGCGCCTTGGCGCGGGCGCGGGCCTCGACCATGACGAGCAGGCCGGCGACGAGGCGCTTCAGCAGGCTGCCCGCCTTCTGCACCGTCTCCGGGGTCTTCTCGACCTGGCTCTCCGTGATCGCGGCCGCTTCCAGCAGGGCGGTGAGCAATTTGTCGACCGTCGCCGGGTCGGCGCCGACCACCGGCGCGGCGGCCTCGTCCGCGACCCCGAACAGAGCGCGCTCGCGGTCGATCTTGTTGATGTCGGCCAGCGAGTCCCACATCACCGTGACGTTGTCCGGGACCGGCGCCGGCGCCGCCTCGGCGACGGGCTCGGGCGGGGCCGGCGGAGACGCGTCGGGGATCGCGTCGCGGCTCGGCGGGAAGGTGATCTCCAGCTCCGGCGCGGCGGGAGCCGGCTCGGGCGCCGCCGCGACCTCAACCTCGACCGAGGCGATCACCTCATATTGGCCGACGCGGATCAGGTCGCCGGCGTTGAGCAGATGCTCCCCGGTCAGCCGCTCGGCCGAGTCGTTCACGAAAGTGCCGTTGGTTGAAATGTCCCGCAGTACGAAGAAGTCGCGGTCGCGGCGGATCTCGCAATGACGGGACGAGATGGCGTTGCGCGGATCGGGCAGCACCCAGTTGCAGTTGCGCGAGCGGCCGATGACAGCGATCTCGCCGTCCATCAGATATTGCGCCGGCGTCCCTTCCTGCAGGACCTCGGGGTTCCGGATCGTGAGAATCAGGATCATGAAACGGCCATTTCCCATGCAGACCGGGCGACGAACCCGCGCAGTCTGCGACCAAGGTAGCAAGCCGTGCTACCAACCTCAACCGCCGCTCCTTGCCGCCGAATCGGCTGTACGGTAGAATGTCGGGCCTTCGGACAGCTTTGTTTCCTGTCCGGTTTTGGAGGATTACCTCATGCGCAAGACCGCCATTTTCCTGCTGGTTTCGGCCGCAATCGCCGCGCCGGCCGCCGCCTGGTCGCAGGACGGCCAGCCTGCGGCGAGCGCTGACGATTATGTCTGCGCCTTTTCCGGCCAGTGCGCCGATGAGGACACGGACGAACCCGCCGAGGAAGCGACGCCGAGCGGCCCGCGCCCGCGCCTGTCCGCCACCCGCGGCTTCGCCATCTCGACCAACCGCGCGCCGGCGCGCAACACCACAACACGCCCGCGCCGCCCGGCGGCGAGCGCCGGCGCCCGCCAGGGTGCGGCCAGCCCGCGCCGCTTCTCCTTCTCGGTCAGCCAGCCGGCCGGCGCGCGCAACCAGCGCGTCAATCTCAGCCTGAATTTCCCAACCGGCTCGGCGGCGCTGACGCCGCAGGCGCAGGCGCAGGCGCGCAATTTCGGCAATGCGCTGCTGATGCCGCAGCTCGCCACGATGCGTTTCCGGATCGAGGGCCATACGGACGGCGTCGGCAACCGCGCGGGCAATGTCGCCTTGTCGCGCCGCCGCGCGCAGAGCGTCGCCGATTTCCTGATCGCCATGGGCGTGCCGCGCAGCCGGATCGACGTGCAGGGCTATGGCCCGGACCGGCCGCTCGCCGGCAGCAGCCGCAACAGCCCGCAGAACCGGCGCGTCGAGGCGGTCAGGGTGTCCTGACCGCCGGGCGGCCCGGCCTGCCGGGGGCCAGCGACTCCAGGCCTTTCACCAGCGACCGCAACCCGGGCGACAGTTCCGACCGGCCGCGATGCACGAAACGGTTGCCGGCCCGGTCGGCCAACTCGAAGACATAGGCCGTGCCGTCGAAGCTGCTGACGTGCATCGGTCCCTCGGCCGTCTGGACGGGCTTGGGCGGTGGCGCCCGCGCCGGCGCGAAGGCGAGGCCGGATTGTTCGACCAGCCGGCGAAGATCGCGCATCACCGTCGCACTCAGGCGGGCACCGGCGCGGCGGCGGACGCGGCCCGGCGCATAGCCGCCGGCACCGCTCAGTTCGACGAAGCTGACCAAGCCGCCGCTTTCGCTCTCGTCGATCCGGATGGCGTAGCCGGGGTCAAAGCTGGGCAGCACCAGCAGGCGTAGCCGGGTCACGAATCGCCCCCGGCCACCCGCTCGTGAGAGGATCGGCTCTCGCATCGCCCGCAATTGATCGCCGAACCAACGTTCGTAGAGATCAGGCTCCCGAGCGCCGCCGTCTTCGACGGCGAGAGGGACATAACGCTCCCGCGCGGAGACTGGTGGCGCAAGGCCCGGAAGCAGGAGGGCGGCGACCGGAACCAGGAGCGCTCGCCTCACCTCACGCCCCCGGCACACCCAGCGCCTGTGCCGCCTCGCGGATCTGGGCCTTGGCGGCATTGTCATTCTGGAAGACGCCGAGGCCGCTGCGCATCGCCTCGGCGGCGAGCTGGGGCTCGTTCAGCGCCATGCGCGAACGCATCATCATGATCCAGCCGCGGGCGTCGCGGGGATTCTGGCGGAGCCGGCCCGCGAGCCGCTCGACCATGCCCCGGCCCATTTCGTTCTGCTGGGTCGGGGTCATGCCGCTGGCGGCGCGCAACTGATCCTGGGTCGGGCCCGGAATGCCCGCGGTCGCCATCTCGGAGCCGGAGGCGGCGGCGGGGGCGGGCGCCGCCTCGGGCGGCAGGCGGGCACTGATGTCGATATTGGCGCGCTCGGCGATGAACATGGCGGAGCGGCGCACCTGTGGCGGCAGCGGCTGCCCGTCCGGCGGGTTGCGGAGCAAGGCGATGAGATCGTCGACCGCGCCGCGATGGTCGCCGCGATCATCCTTGATCGTGGCGAGGTAGAAGCGCGACATCGCATTGCCGGGCGCGGCCTGCAGGGCGGCGCGGAGCAGCCGCTCGGCCTCGGGCGGCGCGGGCTGATTCGCGCGCGTGGCCGTGATCAGCATCACCTCCGCGAGGTAATTGTTATAGTCCGCGCTCCGCGGCTGCAGCTCCATCGCCCGGCGGAAGGCCGTGCTGGCCTGCTGGAACTCCTCCATGCCGCGATAGGCCATGCCGAGCCGGAACCAGCCCTCATGGTCGTCCGGATTGCGCCGGACCTGCTCGACCAGCTGGCCGACCAGCTGCTCGACGCTCGGTGCCTGCCCGGCGGCGGCCGTCATGTTCGCGGCGCTGCCGTTCGCCTCCGCGCTGCTGCCGCTGCCGTCCTTGCGGAAGCCGAGCGTGTAGACCAGCACGCCGATCGCGACGAGCGCGGCGAGGGCCAAAGCGATGGTGGCGGGCTGCAGCCGGCGCGGCGGCGGTGCGGGCGAAGGGAACAGGTCGGTCATCGCGCCGGATCATCGCGGCAATTGGAGCGGCGTCAAGGCCGGGCAGCGCCAGTCATCGCGCGCCGTCTGAACGCCCCCGGCTAAGCCAGCGCCCGCGCTCGAAATTCACGCGCGGCAAGGCCCCTCGGCGCTGGCGTCCCGGCGTAACTCTGTTAGATTGCCGATTCTGGAAGATTGCGGGTTTTCCGATGTGCCGGGGCACGCGCGGAAATCCCCGGTTCGGGGGAGCGAAGTTCGGGTGTCGGCCGCTGTCAAGATCGCGATCGTGGGATCGGGCCCGGCCGGCATGAGCGCGGCGGGCCGGGCGGCGGAGCTCGGCCTCAGCCATGTGCTGCTCGAGAAGACCGATCACCTCTCCGACACGATCTACAAATATCAGAAGGGCAAGCATGTGATGGCCACCCCGAGCCAGCTCGTGCTGCGCTCGGATTTCGATTTCGACGCCGGCAAGCGCGAGAAGATTCTCGGCGTCTGGGACGAGCAGACCTCGGCGAACAAGGTCAACATCCTGGTCAATGCGGACGTCATCGCGATCAGCGGCGAGAAGGGCAATTTCACGCTCAAGGTGAAGGGCGGCGCCAATGCCTGGCAGAAGCCGCCGGAATCCGGCCGGCCCTTCGGCCCCAATGCGGCGCCGGACAAGACCGGCCAGACGCAGGAGATCAAGGCCGAACATGTGATCCTCGCCATCGGCACGCAGGGCAATCCGAACACCATGCGCTGCGAGGGCGGGGACCTGCCCCACATCCAGTATCAGCTCGACGATCCCGGCGAATATGTGGACGAGCATATCATGGTGATCGGCTCGGGCGACGCCGGCATCGAAAATGCGCTCGGCCTCGCCGCCGACCCGGCCCAGGCGAACACCGTCTCCATCATGAACCGCAGCGCCGAATTCGCCCGCGCCAAGCAGGCCAATGTCGACCTGCTGATGGAGGCGGGCCGGACGGGGAGCGTCAACATCCTGTGCGAGACCACGCCGAAGCGGATCGTGCCGGGCTTCCTCTACATGGAGACCCGCGACGGCGAGCAGAAGATCAGGTGCGACCGGATCATCGCGCGCATGGGCTCCTCGCCGCCGCGCAAGTTCGTCGAGCAATGCGGCATCGAGTTCACCAGCGAGGACCGCGACGCCTATCCCTCGCTCTCGCCGCAATTCGAAACGACGGTCCCCGGCATCTACGTGATCGGGGCGCTGGCCGGCTATCCGCTGATCAAGCACTGCATGAACCAGGGCTATGACGCGGTCGAGTTCATCAACGGCAATACCGAGCTGCAGCCGGCGGACCAGCCGATTCTGGAGAAGAAGTTCGCAATCCTCCCGGGCTCCCGCACCGTCACTGAATGGCTCGCTTTCTTCCGCCGCCGGGTGACCGTGCTGAACGAGCTGTCGATGCTGCAGATGCGCGAGTTCATGCTCGATTCGGAGCCGCGGGCCTATCGCGCCGGCGAGATCGTGTTCGAGAAGAACGATCCGGGCGCCTCGCTTTTCGCGGTCGCCGATGGCTCGCTCACCGTCGAGGTGGCGCCGGGCGTGGGCGTGCCGATCGACCAGGGCTCGATCGTCGGCGAGGTCGGGCTGATCTCGGGCCGCAAGCGCGGCGCCACCGTGCGCACCGCCTCCGGTTCGATCGTGATCGAGATTCCCCGCAACGCCGCGCTGAAGCTGATGGCGACCAACAGCGCCGCGAAGCGCGAGATCACGAGGATCGTCACCGAGCGCATGCTGCTCTCCATCGTCGGCTCGGCCAGCGAGGAGGATTTGAAGGAGCTGCTCGACACCGCGGAGATCCAGGAGATTCGCGCCGGCCAGGCGGTGATCGAGGAAGGCGCCGAGGGCTATGACGTCTTCATCATCCGCCAGGGCTCGATGACCGTCGAGAAGGCGATCGGCGGCAAGCCGGTCTTCCTGCGCTATCTGCCCGCCGGCTCCTATGTGGGCGAGATGGCCCTGATCGACGGCGGCCGGCGCACGGCGACGGTGCGCGCCGCAATCAAGTCCGAGGTGATCAAGCTGAACGGCGACGCCTTCCGCAAATTGCTCGCCGGCAAGCCCGCTTTGCTCGAGAAGATGAAGACCGAGATGCACGCGCGCCAGCAGACGACGAGCTTCATCGAGGCGCGCAAGGACGGCTTCGGCGGCGTTGTCGACATGTACTCATCGGTGGCCGGCTTCCTCGTCTCGGAGGGGATTGGCGAGGCGACCGACGTGCTGCTGATCGACGAGAAGCTCTGCGTCGGCTGCGACAATTGCGAGAAGGCCTGCGCCGACAGCCATGAAGGGCTGTCCCGGCTCGATCGCGAGGCGGGCCGCACCTTCGCCCATCTCCACGTGCCGACCTCCTGCCGCCATTGCGAGCACCCGCATTGCATGGCCGATTGCCCGCCCAACGCGATCAACCGCGGCCAGGATGGCGAGGTCTATATCAACGACACCTGCATCGGCTGCGGCAATTGCCAGCGCAATTGCCCCTATGGCGTGATCCGCATGGCGAAGCCCCCGCCGAAGAAGCCGGGGCTGCTTTCATGGCTGTTCTTCGGCAAGGGCCCGGGCCCCGGCGAGCCGGACCATGAATGGACCGACAAACGGGTAAGTTCGGAGACCCCAAAAAAAGCCATCAAATGCGACATGTGTTCTGGTATCGAGGGTGGGCCGGCTTGTGTTCGCGCTTGTCCGACGGGTGCTGCTATACGCGTTTCTCCGGAAGAGTTTCTCACCGTGGCAAGGATGGGAAAGGGGGGCTGATCGAGGGTGGCTAGCAGGGGGATCAACAGGACCGAACTGGGGGACGGGACGGCTCATGAGAGCTTCCTGCGCTATCGCCGCTATCGCTGGTTCAAGATTGCGACGTTCATCTCCCTGTTCCTCATCGTCGTCTACCTGATCGTGGACGTGTCGCCGCGGCACAATGGTGGCTCGTGGCTCGGCTATGCGCTCGGCACGATCGGCGCCGGGCTGATCGTCTGGCTTGCCCTCCTCGGTATCCGCAAACGGGCCATGACCCGCGGGCGCTGGTCGCTCAAGGCCTGGACCTCGGCCCATGTCTATCTGGGCCTCGCGCTCATCTTCATCGGCACCTTGCACACCGGCTTCCAGTTCGGCTGGAACGTGCACACGCTCGCCTGGGTGCTGATGCTGCTGGTGATTCTCTCAGGGATTTACGGCATCTCGGTCTACGCCTTGCTGCCGCAGGGCCTGTCCGACAGCCGCTCGGAAATGACCGGGCCGCAGATGATCGAGCAGGTGAACAGCCTCGACAAGCAGATCCAGATCGCCGCCCAGCCGCTCTCCGACGAGGACAGCGCGGTGGTGGTCGGCTCGCTCGGCGAGGACCCGTTCGGGGGCGGCGTCTGGCGGCGCCTGTCCGGCTCCTATCCGAAATGCGGCAACATGCGCGCGCTTACCGCGATGCGGGCGCGGCAGGAGGAGGCCACGGGCAAGGAGGAGCAGGCGCTGGAGCAGGTCGTCGGCCTGCTCGAGAAGAAGGCGGCCGCCCTGCAGCGGCTGCGCGGCTATATCCGCCGGCGGGCCTTGCTTGAGATATGGCTGTTCGTGCACATTCCCATGACATTCGTGCTGTTGGCTGCGCTGACCGCGCATATCGTCAGCGTCTTCTTCTACTGGGGCTAGGGGGAAGTAGAGCATGGCGTTCCTGCTTCGTAGCATCTCCCGCAGCGCCGACGGCCGCGAGATCGTTCGCACGTCGAAGGTCAATGACGATCTGCTGAAGATCGGCCGCGACCCCGATTGCGATATCCGACTCGATAACCTTGCCGTCGCGCTGCACCATGCGACGCTGGAGCAGGTCTCCGCTTCCAAGATCGGCGTCTCCGCCGAGGCCGGGCTGACCGTCGAGATTGACGGCAGCGTGACCCAGTTCGGGCAGATCAACCTTTCGGTGGGCGGCGCAGTCAAGATCGGGCCCTTCCTGCTGCGCATCCTGCCGCCCGAATTCGGCAGCGAGGATGTGCCGATCGACATCCAGCGCGCCGACACGGACGCGGAGGACGACCGCTTCGACACCCGCCGCTTCGCGCTGCAGAGCGTGATGCCGGGCAAGCGCACCATGTCCTGGGTGCTGACTCTGCTGGTGCTCGCCATCTTTCTCGTCTGGCCGATCATCTCCTTCTACCAGAATCGCGACGACGCCGACCGGATGGCGATGGGCGGCTTCCACGCCGATTCGCTGTGGAGCAGCGGCAGCCTCTCGACCGCCCATGCCGCGCTCAGCTCCAATTGCCAGGCCTGTCATACCCAGCCCTTCCAGCCCGTGCAGGATGCGTCCTGCCAGTCGTGTCACGTTAACGTGCACGACCATGCGCCGCTCAACCTGATGCAGGCGGCCATGCCGCAACTGAGCGGGCTGCGCGGTTTCCAGCAGGGCATCCGCAACACCTTCGGGCAGACCGCCGGCCGCTGCGTCGAGTGCCACACCGAGCATGAGGGCCCGCAGCGAATGGTGGCGACGCCGCAGCAATTCTGCGCGGACTGTCACACCGATTTGCGCGCGCGGGTGAGCCAGACCAGGCTCGGCAATGCCTCGGACTTCGAAACCGGGCACCCCGAATTCCAGCCGCTCGTCCTGACTCGCTGGGACAATGGCCAGCCCCACTATCAGCGCGTCCCGCTCAACCAGCGGCCGCTGGAGCAGAGCAACCTCCGCTTCCCGCATGACATGCACCTGAGCGCGACCAACGGCGTCGCCCAAGCGGCGCGCAGCAACGGCCTCGGCGCGAAGCTCGAATGCGCGAGCTGCCACACGCCGACGCCGGACGGCGTCCGCTTCCAGAATGTCGACATGCAGCGCAATTGCGGCACCTGTCACAGCCTGAGCTTCGACCGGATCGGCGGCACGTTGCGCACCCTTCGCCACGGCTCGCCCGAGCAGGTCATCGCGGACATTCGCGGGCTCTACCGCGCCGGCGGCCCGGTCTTCCCGCCCGAGCTCAGCCCCGGCGGCCGCCAGCGGCCGGGCGACGTGAACCAGATCCGCGCCGCGGTGCAGTTCGCGCGCGCCCAGGCCGACACCGCCCAGCGCGGCGAGCGGGCGATCCAGGCGATCTTCACCGGCGAGAACGGCACCTGCTCCGAATGCCACGTCGTCGCGCCGCCGGCCTCCGGCACGCTCAACTACCGGATCCAGCCGGTCCAGTTCACCAGCCGCTACATCTTCCACGGCTGGTTCGACCATCGCGATCACCAGATCGTGCAGCGCCCGGGCGAACGGCGGCTGGAGGGCTCGGCCGCCTGCGCGAGCTGCCACAATGCCAATGCGTCCAACACGTCCAGCGACGTGCTGCTACCGAACCTGGCGAGCTGCCGCACCTGCCATGGCGGCGAGCGGACCAGCCTGCCGGTCCCGTCCACCTGCGCCATGTGCCACGATTATCACATCCCGGCGGGGGCGACGGCGGGCTCGCGCCAGCAGGGCGTGCCGACGCAGGGCTTGCGGGACCGCGTGCGCGGCCGGCCATGGGAATCCACCGTGGCCAATCCGGCGCCGGGCGCCCGACGGCCGTAGCCGTGCTCGTCGCCCAGATCACTGACGTCCACCTGGGCTTCGATCCGGGCAATCCCGACGAATATAACCGCAAGCGGCTGGACCGGACGCTGCGGACGCTGACCGAGATGACGCCGCGGCCGGACCTGCTGCTGGTCACCGGCGACATCGCCGACAATGGCGACGACCGCTTCTCCTACGAGCGCTTCAAGGAGGCGATTGCCGGCCTGCCATTCCCGGTCTGCCCGGCCATGGGCAATCACGACAATAGGGCGATCTTCCGCGAGGTCTTCCCCGATACGGCGGACGTGGGCGGCTTCGTGCAGTACACCGTGGAGGCCCTGCCGGTCCGCATCATCGTCCTCGACACGCTGGAAGTCGGCCGCCATGGCGGCGGCTTTGACGAGGTGCGCGCGACCTGGCTGGAGGCGCGGCTCGCCGAGCAGCCGGAGCGGCCGACCTTGCTCGTGCTCCATCATCCGCCGATCGCCACCGGGCTCAGCTGGATGACGGAGAATCCGCAAGCCGACTGGGTGCAGCGCCTGCGCCCGATCGTCGAGGCCAATGCCAATATCGTCGCCATGGTGACGGGACATCTCCACCGCCCCATCGTCACCCGCTGGGCTGGCACCGCGCTCGCCGTCTGCCCCTCGACCGCGCCGCAGGTGGCGCTCGATCTCGAGGCCATGGATCCCGACCATCCCGACGAGCGCCCGATGATCGTCGCCGACCGGCCCTATTTCGCGCTTCACTACTGGAATGGCGAGGGGCTGATCACCCATTTCGACACGGTCGAGGAGCATGAGGTCCTCGCCCGCTTCAACCCCAGGCGCCAAGGCCTGATCCGCATGCTCAACCAGGAGCGCGCGGCGGGGTAGGGGGCAGGCTTGGCGAAGAAGCGGCTGACCCCGATCGCCAGACGGCTCCGCGCCGACATGACGGCGGAGACTATTCTCGTCCCATCGAGCCCCCACACCCTAACCCTCTCCCCGCTGGGGAGAGGGGATTCTAGGCCGCATCCCTTGAAAGGCGGCCTGGCTTAGCGCCCCGCCATCGCGCCGCCGTCCACCCAATCCTCCATCGAGCCCGTGTCGGTCACCTGATAGGGCCGGCCCTGGCGGTTCAGGTAGAGCCGCTCCATCTCGCTGCGGTTGAAGGGGCGGGAGCCCAGGCGCCCGAAGACGGCGATCTGGCCGCCCGTCTCGTCCACCGCGCGATCGCGGTCGAGGCCCTTGGCGACGGAGAAGGCGCGGGTCGGCGTGCGTGCCCAGGCGATCAGCTCGGGCACGGGCCGCGGCGAGAAGCCGTAGAAGTTCGGGTTGCTCTCCGGGCTGAACAGCTGGAGCACCTTCATCCCGTTCCGCCCGTCGGCGACATAGGCGAAGAGCGAGGCGTTGGTGGAGGCGACGGTCACGTCCTGCGTGTCCGGCGTCTGATTCATCCAGAAGGCCGCGTTCGGCATCCGCCAGAACACGATAGGGTTTTCCGGCCGGGTGACGTTGACGATGACCAGGCCCTCGGCGCCCGCCGCGACATAGGCGTAGGTCCGCGAGAGATAGACGCGCCGGGCGTCGGCGAAGGGCAGGGTCGCGGACGGCACCGGCACCGGCTGGCCGAGGCGCGTGACGTCGAACAGCTTCAGGCCTTCGGCGTCGGTGACCCATAGGTAGCGGAACTGAAGCGCGGTCGCGCGCGCGTCGTTGAGCGGGATGGTCGCCGTCACGCGCGGGGCCAGCGGGTCGTTCAGGTCGAGCACGACCAGGCCGGCATTGGCGGTAATATAGGCATAATGGCCGGCGAGGCTGACGTGCCGCGCGCCGGTCAGCACCCCATTCTCGTTCCACGCATTACCACCGCCGGTGAAGGTGGCGCGGCGCAGATGATTGTTGCGGGCTTCGCCGTCAGCCAGCGTATCGACGTTGACGAGGACGAGACCCTCCTCGGCGTCGGTGATCACCGCATAATTGTAGATCGGATGGAAGCGCTGCTCCTGATTCTCCTCGAGCAGGGAGATGGTCGAGCCGTCGGGCTGGACACGGGGCGTGTTCGCCATTGCGTCGTTGCGATCCGGGCGGATCGGCTGGTTGGTCGGCAGCGCCATGCAGGTCGCGTTGCGGGTCGCGACATGGGTGTCCTGCCCGATCGGCGAGACCGGCGCGGTCACGATCCGCTCGGAGAAGCCTTTGTTGGCGATCGAAGCGATGTCGTAGACCCGGAAGCCGCCGCTGCCCTGCGCCACGAACATATATTCGCCGCGATTCTGCAGGCAGCCGACCCGGTCGGGCGTGCCCTGCACGATATTGTAGAATTGCTCGAGCGCCCTGGTCTCGCCGGAGAGGTTGCGGTCGAAGGTCTGACCGCGCGTCCAGTTGATCAGCTCGCGATTGTTCCGGTCGACATGCATCCGGTAATAATCCGGATAGGCGAAGCGCTGGAGGTAGGAGCCGATCACCGCCTGCGGCTCGTCCCACTCGGTGACCCGCACCGCCTCGAAGCCGCCGTCCAGGCCGACCCAGGCGTGGAGGCCGACGAAGTTCACGAAGTTCGTCCCCTGCAGCAGCAGCTGCGCCATGATCGCATTGTTGTCGTTATTCCGGCTGACGTGACAGTCGGTGCACTGCTTCGTCTCGGTCGTCCGGACGGTGTGCGGGAAGTGCGGCGCGAAGGCCTGGCTCGAGAAGCCGGAGGCAGCCACGGGCGGCTGCTGGATGTAGATCCGTTCTCGATTGATGTTGGTAGACGACAGGACCAGCGCCGAGGTGGAGCGGATCGGGGCGATGATATTGCCCTTGCTGGTCTGGTGGCGGCCGAGCTGGAACATGTCCTCGCGGGCGACCTGCGGATTGTAGGTCGCGAAGTTGCGGGTCTCCTCGCCCTCATAGCGGTGGACGTTGGTCCGGAAGTTCGCCTCGATCGGCAGGTGGCAGCCACCGCAGCTCGTCGTCCAGCTGAGGTGGCAGGTGAAGCAGGCCATTTCCTCGGTCGGGTGGGCGAGCTCGGCCTCGGGCACGCCGGTGCCGAACGTGTAGCGCCCGGTCTCGGCGCCGGTGCGCGAGACGAGCTTGGAGCGGGCGGAGCGCTGGTTGAAGCAGGGGCCGGGCACGCGCTGCCCTGGCTCGCCGCAGAGCGGCAGGCTACGGTCCACGCTGTCCGCGACCTGCTGCACCGCCCAACTGAGGCTCGGGTCGACGATCGAGCGCTGGACGAGGATGCGGCGGTTCGGGGTCGGGCAGCGCAGGTTCGGCACTTCCTCACGCGCGAGCTCGCAGTCCATCCATTCGAAGCGGCGGCGGCCGTCCTCGTTGCGGATGACCTCCAGATTGGTGCCGTGGGTCGGCGCCGCCGGGCCGGAGGTGCGCAGGTTCGCGAGCCCGCGCGCCGTACCGTGGCAGTCGCGGCAGCCGATCTCGATCGCGTTGGCGACCTCGCCGTAGATGAAGCCGTTGCCATGCGCGTCCTGGCTGAAATGGCAGTCCGCACATTGCAGGCCGAGCTCGGCATGAATGTCCATCATATGGACCGACCGGCCCGGGTTCACGCCGGCGGGCACGAAGGCGCCTTCGCCCTCGCGCCGGAAGGTCTGCTGCTCGGGCCGGTTGGGATCGTGCGGCGGCAGGATATTGCCCTGCGCGTCGAGCAGATTGCCCTCGCGGTCGCGGCGGAAGATGCCGCGGAAGTTCCAGCCATGGCCATGATAGTCGGCGAACTGGGTGTGGCGGGCGAGCGGGTTCACCCGGTCATAGACTTCGCGGACGAAATCCGGATCGCCCCACAGGCCACGCGGCGCCGCCGCCTCCGGATTACGGTTGAGGACGTTCACGACCTCTTCGGCGGTCGGATAATGCTGGCGGCGGAAGAGCTGCTCCTCGGCCGGATTGCGCGCGGGGAGGCGGTTCTCCGGCCCCGGCCACATCAGGTCGGCGTCGGACTCATAGTCCCACATCGTGTAGCCGAGATAGGTGTTCAGGAAGATGTTCGGCTGGTGCATGTGGCAGGTCATGCACTGCGAGGTCGGGATCGCCCGGGTGAAGACGTGGCGGATCGGGTGGCCGCTCTCGCCGACCGCGGCATGGGCCGAGTCCGCCGGTGCCTCATTGGTCCCGTTGGCCTCCCCATGGCCCGCCTCCGTGGTGGCGTGGCGGCGCGCGCCGCCGTCCGGGAGATGGGCTTCAGCCGGTCCTTCGCCGACTCGGTGCTGGCCCTGGCGCAGGCTCGCGATCGTCGGGTCGACCGTCGCCGTCTGGCCGTCGCGGCCATATTGCGCATAGGTCATCGAGTGCCGCGGCTCGCGGTCGTTCGCATAGACGACGTGGCAGCCGGCGCAGCCCGAATGGCGGTAATCGCCCTGCTGGTCGTTTGTCCCCATGAACCACATGAAGGGATCGTTGAGGCGGGTCTTGTGGATGTTGAGCACGGGGATCGCGACGCGGATGCCGGTGCCCGGACCGCGGTTCGACTGGCGCAGGTCCGGCCGGCCCGGCTCCTCCAGCCGCTGGACGATGCCGCCGATATTGGGGAGGCCGATCTCGGGGAATTGCGTGCCGATATTGCGGCCGCCGCGCTCGAACACGCGGAAAACGTCGCCCGGCGGCATGACGTGCCAGGTTGGCAGCGGGTAGAGCGCCGCGAGCACGCCGCGGGCGCGCTGCTGCGGAGTCATGCCGTTCGGGCCGAGCGGGGAGGTGATCAGCGCAGCCTCGCCGCCGCGCGTATAGGCCTCGCCGTTGATGTAATTCTTGAAGGGCAGGATGCCGTTATTATAGGCCGCGCCGCCCCACAGCATCGCGCCGGTCGACATGAGCGAGCGCTCCGCCGCCTCGATCACCTCGATATGGCAGGCGCCGCAGCTGTCGCGGACGACGCGATAGTCGCTGGGATTCATGAAGCGCACGAACTCCGGCGCCTCGCGGTTCATCAGCGCATAGGTGCGAGTCGGATTGGCGCTGGACGGGAAATGCCAGCTGTTCGGATAGCGCGGCAGCACGTGCGCGCGGCTCTGCGCCTCGAAATAGGTGGGCGTGTTCTGCTGCGCATTTTCCGGCCGGGTGACGCGCGGATTGCCGCCATGGCAGTCCACGCAGCCCAGCACGACGGCCGGCGAACGGTGCATCGTGTGGGCGTCGCTGTCGGTATGGCAGGACTGGCAACCGCTGCTTTTCGCCGTGGCGTCGGCCCATTCCTGGGTGCGCGGGGCAGGGGCGGCGCGGACCAGGCTGTAGTCGCGGACCACCGCTTTCTCGCCCTCGGAGGCGCCGAGGCGGGACGCGCCGAACAGGGATGCGGCCAGAACAGCCGCCCCCACAATCGCCGCGCGTCCAAATCTCGCCAGCCCCATCATTCCCTCAGTAGCTCAGGATCGCGTTGAACAGCACCGAGTAATATTGCCGGTCCCGGTCGTTGTTCAGGAAAAGGTCGCGGAAGCCGGTGCCGGCCTGCAGGATCGCGCCCGACAGGCGGAAGACGATGTTCTGCGTCGCCCGCGGCCGGTAGATGGCCGCCGCGGACACGTCCCAGCCGATGTCACGGCGGATCGTGCCCTGCACGCGCAGCGCCTGCAGCACGTCGGTCTGGTGGAACCAGAGATGGTTGACGTTGCCGGAGACGCGGAACTCCTGGCTGATGTCGAAATCGGCGCCCACGCCGAGCAGGATCGTGCCCGGATTGACGAAGTTGGACTGGCCCTGCTCCTTGGAGGAGCGCAGATTGTTGAGGATGCCGTTGCGCTGGTCGAGCGAGACCGCGCGGCCGCCGCCCGCGAAGGGGATGGTCTGGCGGATCCAGTAGCTGGTGTCGGCGCCGGCGAAGATCGGGTTCTCGAAGATATTGTCGAAGCCGCGCTCGGTGTTGTCATAGGGGTTGGCGTCGCCGCTGGAGAACAAGGCGGCGCCGCGCAGGCGGATCCAGTTGAAATCGTAGCTCGGCTCCGCCGCGAAGAAGAAGCTGCGCAGCTTCGCGGGCCGCCCGGTGAAGACGTTGTTCCGGTCCTGGCCGAGCAGGAAATAGGCGCTGCTTGTCCAGTTGAAGCGGCCGATATGGCCGTCGGTCGAATAGCCGAGATAGATGGCGTCGTAGCTGCGCGCCCTGAGGTCGCCGATCAGCGCCGGGCGGACCGGGAAGCCGTTATCGTCGATCTTCAGTTCGCCGCGCTCGCGGTTGATGTTCCAGGTGACGCTGGCCTGGCTGGTCAGGCCGACGAAGGGGAAATCCTGGCGGAACACATTGGCGCTCAGGATCCAGTCGTCGCGCGGGCTCTGCAGGATGTTGTTGAGGCCGGAATTGGTGTCCTTCTCCAGCCGCCAGATCGCCATCAGATTATATTGAAAGCGGTTGTTGTCGCGATTGCCGAACAGGCGGACGCCGAGCTGCTGGTCCTGGAACAGGAAGCCGCGGAAATCGAAATTGAACGGCTGGATGCCGACGCGGACGGAGTCGAAATCGTAGCGGTAGGAGGTGTTGCGGATGTGATAGTCGATAAAGGCTTCCTGCACGCCCAGCGCATAATCGAAGCGGTCGGTGCCCTCGCTCGGCTGCACAAACAGGATGCGCCGCTCGCCGACGTCGACATAATTGACGTTGAGCGCGAGGGTCAGGCGGTATTCGATGTCCGGTGGCCGGAAGGCGGTGTTGCCCTTGATGAGCGCGACGCTGGCGATGAAGGTCTGCGAAAGGACGAGGCTGCGATTGTCGCCGAACACGTCGTTCGAGCCCGGCCGGTCCGTGGTCTGCACACCGACCGGGATCGGAAAGCTGCGCGGCTCGATCACCGTATCGGAGATCAGATTGCCGACGAAGAACCATTCATTGCTCTGCAGGCCCAGGAAGCGCGGCGTGGCGCAGCGGGCGATCCCCGCCTCGCGGCGCCGCTCCTGCTCCTCGTCGGTCGGCAGGCAGATCGGCCGGTCGCCCTTCAGGACGTTCTGGTTATAGGGATCGTACCAGCGCTGGCGCACCAGGCCGAGCGTGTCGACCAGCCGCCAGCGGTCCGGGATCGCGATATGCTCCTCCGGAAAAGCCTCGGGCGGCGGCTGGCGGATCGCGCCGGGATTATATTGATCGACCGGATCGGGCAGCGGATAGCGGATGTCGGGGCGGCGGCGCCCGTCGAGCAACTCCTCCTGGCTGGGCGGCGCCGGCCGTTCGCGCGGCTCCTCGGCCGGGAGGGGCTGGTTGGTGACCGGCTGGCCGCCAAAGGCCGGCGCCTCCGTCGGCGGCGCGTCCTGCAGGGCGGCGAGATCGATGCCCCCGGCGGCGGTCATGCCGATCAGCCGGGAGGGGGCGAAGAGATCCGGCGACACATTGCCCGGCTGCGCCTCCAGCCCCGCGGGCGCGGGCGGCGCCACGGGCATACCCGTCGACGCCATCAGCGACAGGAGGGCGGCGGCGACCGTCATTTTCCTTGGCAGACATTCTGCTCGTTCGTCCCGATGAACGGGTTGAACGGGCAATTGACCCAGCGCAGGCGAACGCCGCCGCCCGCGGCGCCGGCCACCGGCACGACGATCTGGTCGGCGCGGATCGCGGCGGGCGCGTTGCCGATCGAGCCGACGCGCTGCGCGGCATTATGCGTGCCGAGGAAGCTGATCATGTCGTCCTGGTCGATGCCGTCGCCCGACACGCCGATGCCGCCGACCAGGGTATTGCCGCGATAGACGGGCACCGAGCCGGGGAAGATCTGAATGCCATTGGCGAGCCGGCCCGGGGTCGGGTTCGCGGTGCATTGCTGCGTCGTGTCCGGGTTCGCGCCGAGGATGAAGCCGACATGGGTCACCACATTCTCGACGATCAACGCCGATTGCAGGCCGGTCGAGAAGGGATTGAACTCGGCGATCGGGCGAGAAAAGGGGCCGGGCCCACGGCCGAGCTCGCCGTCAGGGAAATAGGGCCGCGAGACGTTGCCGTTCGCCCTGTCGGAGAAGGCGAACTGGCCGGTCAGCGCATTGGGGTCGTTGAAGAAGGTCCGGGCCCGCGGAACGTTGGCGCGGATGTCCGCGCGGATCGTGGCATTTGCGGCATTGTTGTTGGCAAGCTCCGTACCGGCCGTCGCCGAGGAGAAGAAAGCCGCGGTGCGCGCTTTCTGCAGCGACACGTCGGTGCCGAAGATCGGCGCGTCCGGCCCGCGCACCACCCCGAGGATATTGCCACTCGTATCGACCACGGAGATCGTCACCTGCGCCCGACTGTCGAGCGGCTGGCGAATCTGGGCGCGCGCCGCCGCCATGATCTTGAAGGCTTCCTCGAGCAGTGCGCGGACTTCCGCCTGGCTGAGGGCGCTGCCCGCTGGCGTCGTACCGGCCGTGGCCGGGTAGCGGTTCGCGCCGGCGCCGTTGGTCAGGATATAGGCGTCGGGGTTGTTGAACTCCGCGGCGGTCGCGAGGCGGATGCCCGAAGCCTCGGAGCCATAGGGCGTGCCGGGAATGATCGGACCAAGCGTATAGCCGTTGACCGCGATCAGATTGCCGACCCCCGGAATCAGGCTGGCGAAGGTCGGGGTCGCGCCCGCGCGGAGGTTCGCGACCGTGGTGTCGCTATAGCGGAGCGTCGTGCCGTCGACTGAGATGCGGTTGGCCTCGATGTCAGCCGAGGCGGCGAAATTCCGCGTGGCGGCGAGGGCGATCGCTTCCTCGTCGTCCGTATCGACATCCTGGATTTCGGTGTCCGCGCCATAGACGCCGTCCGCCATCACGCCGACGCCGCCGACGACCACGCCATTCTTGTAGAGCGGGAAGCCGCCGGGATCGGCGGAGAGGCCGAGCGGCGAGCGCTTCGGCCCGATCAGAGCGGCCGGGCCGGGCGCGCCGAAGCGGGTGGACAGATCGGAGCAGGGCAGCTGGCTGAACTGCACGCCGAACAAAGGTCCGCTCTCCAGGCCGCGCGCGGCGACC
>Ga0268266_10000842_pt1 | contig 40042 bp, 22 predicted proteins | sample KBSS13metaG_FD_190356 | JGI IMG/M metagenome (GOLD analysis project Ga0268266, IMG submission 190356) | Switchgrass rhizosphere microbial communities from Kellogg Biological Station, Michigan, USA - KBS S1-3 metaG (SPAdes) (version 2) | ecosystem: Host-associated > Plants > Roots > Rhizosphere...
ACGCCGCGCGAATGGGCGGCACCGCCCGTCTGTCGCGCAACGCACGCCTGTTCATGGCGCCGGGCATGATGCATTGCGGTGGCGGCACCGGACCGGACGCGTTCAACACCACCCTAGGCATCCCGCCCCGACCTCCGTCCGACGATGCGCGGCATGACCTGTTTGCCGCGCTGATCGCCTGGTCGGAACGGGGCGAGGCGCCGGATCGCATCGTCGCGACCAGATTCTCCGCAGACGGGGCCCGGAGAGTCGAGATGCAGCGCCCGCTCTGTCCTCATCCGCAGCGCGCCGTCTATCGCGGCACCGGATCGACGCAGGCGGCGAGCAGCTTTCAGTGTGAGGCACCGTCGGGCCGGTGAGGTTGAGGGCGCCCGCCTGATCAAACGCATCGACCGCCAGACAGAAGGAGCTGCGCGATGAGATTCCTTTCCGCTCTTATTGCCGCCGTGACCGGCCTCGTCGCATTTCTGCCGGGGTCGCTCTGGGCCGCCGACGCCACCGGACTCCTGGCGCGGGCGCCGGCCGGGGTGGTGCGCGGAGTCCTGGAAGGCGATGCCAACGTCTTCCGCGCAATCCCCTTTGCGCTGCCGCCTGTCGGCGCGCGGCGCTGGCGGCCACCGGCAAGCATGCCCCGCTGGAGTGGCGTGCGGCCGGCCATCGAAGCCGGCGTCGCCTGCATGCAGCCCCCGATGGCGGCCGGACCCTACAATCGCGGGACCATGGCAATGAGCGAGGACTGCCTCACGCTCGACATCACCGCGCCGGCCAATGCGCGCAATGCCCCGGTGATGGTATGGATTCATGGCGGAACCCTGATCTGGGGCACGGGCCATTCCAGAATGTATGATGGGCAGGAGTTCGCGCGGCGCGGTGTCATTCTCGTCTCGATCAACTATCGGCTCGGCGTTCTCGGCTTTCTTGCCCATCCGGAGCTCAGTGCTGAATCCGCGCAGGGCGTGTCGGGCAATTACGGGCTCCTCGATCAAATTGCCGCGCTGCGCTGGGTGCGCCGGAACATCGCCGCGTTCGGCGGCGATGCCCGCAATGTCACCATCTTCGGGGAATCGGCCGGCGCGCTGAGCGTCGAGGCGCTGGTCGCCTCTCCGACCGCGCGCGGCACGTTCGACAAGGCGATCGCGCAAAGCCCTTATTCCTTCACGCTGCTGGAGTTGCGGCGGGCGGGGCGGGGGTTCCCCTCGGCTGAGCAGATCGGTGCCGCGCTCGGCGCCGGCCTGGGCAGGCCGGGGATCGCGGCGTTGCGTGACATGGATGCCCGCAGCCTCGTCGATGCGGCTGCCGCGGCGGGTTACGCGCCCAACCCGACGGTCGACGGCAGGATTTTGCGGCGGCAGCTCGTCGATACGTTCGAGCGGGGCGAGCAGGCGCCGGTCCCGCTGATCGCGGGATTCAACGCGGGCGAGATTCGCAGTCTTCGGTTCCTGCTGCCGCCGCTGCCCGCCAGCGCGGACGCCTATATCAGCGAGGTGAGGGCGCGTTATGGCGACCTCGCGGATGCCTATCTCCGGCTCTATCCGCCGGGCGATCTGCGGCAAACTTTGCTCGCCAGCACGCGCGACGCGGTCTTTGGCTGGGCCGCCGAGAGAATGGTCCGTAAGCAGGCCCTGCTCGGCCAGCCCTCCTACCTATATTATTTCACCCACAGCTACCCCAGCGCCGTCGCGGCCGACCTCGAGGCGTTTCACGCGGCGGAGGTCCCCTTTGTATTCGGGACGATGGCGAACATCCCGGCGGGCTGGCCGGTGATACCCGACACGGCGGGCGAGCGCCGCATTTCGGCGGCCATGCTGGATTATTGGACGAGCTTCGCGCGGAACGGCACGCCCATGTCAGCGGGCAGCCCTGCCTGGGAAGCCTTCACACCTGGCCGCACCGTTATGGCCTTCGACGACGCGCCCCGCCTGTCCCGTCAATTTATGCCAGGCATCTACGAGCTGCACGAGCAGATCATGTGCCGCCGCCGCCAGGACGGTACGCAGACCTGGGACTGGCGCACCGCAAATTCGGCGCCCCTGCTCCCGGGGCCCACATCGCAATGCTCCGCCGCTTCGTGACGGCTCAGCGCCGGGGCCGAGTGCCGAAGCCGGCTGACGATTTTCGGCCCATCCCGGCGCTCAACCGCCTGGGTGCCACGCAATAGAGGCGGCGGCCCCCGGCAGCCTTCGCTGCATGACGGAGACGAGTTCGCACCCGACTGCCTCCACCGCCACTTCCCCGTCTAGTCCGCTCCCTTTGCCACGCCGGCCGGTTCGATCGTCGCCGGATCGGGCCCGCCGGGCGTGGGGCCGCTGCCGGCCCGGGCGGCCGCGATCTCGGCATAGCCACCGCAATAGCGGCCGCCGCCGGCGACCGGCACGCCGCAATAATCCCTGGCGCGCATGACCAGGTCGCGAAGGACGATCGTGCGGCCGTCGCGCAGTTCCACCACCAGATGGCCGCCGGAGCCTATCATCACGAAGGCCGTCGACAAGGTCCGGCGCCCCTCGGCCTCAGCGGGCGAGTCCTCCCGCGGACTCGGCACGGCGTTCTCCGCCAGGGCCACGGGCTCCGGGGCCGGCTGGCCCGGGCCTTTGGCGGTGGTTTCTGATGACGGACCGGGACGGGGCATGTCGGCTTTCTGAGGTGACTGAGCGCACGCGGCGAGCGCGCAGGAGACTGATAGCCAATGGCGAAGCATCATGCGCTCCGGGGTTGATGAACACGGCCCGCAACCACGGTAAAGCCGTTCATAATCCGGATATGTGGTTTTTTCTGTGCTCCAGCAACCCTCATCGACAATTCCGGTCTTGGCAGAGAGGGTTACCCGTGTTCTAAGCGCAGCGTTCAGTCGGCCACCGACTCAAAAAAGATTCTCGGGGAGATCCATAACATGACCAAGTTCACCAAGGGCCTTACGGGCCGTCCCGTCGGCAATGATCAGACCACTGATTCCGATCTTGGCGTCGATGCGCTCCGCAATGCCCTTGGCCGTGACTCTCTCGATTCGCACAGTGGCGACATCGGCAGTCCCGGGTTCGAGATCGGTATCGGTGCGCCCAGGGGCGACTTGGGCAGCCCCGGGTTCGAGGTCGGCATCCGCGCGCCGGATACCGTCGCTGCGAATGCCGGTGATGATGCGCCTGCCGGTGGTCACACCTTTTTCGGCGATGCCGGTGGCGGCGCGTCTCCCATCCTCACCTGGGATGCAGTCTCGGGTTCCGTCTCGGACACGCCTGACCTCGTGGTGCAGGGCTGCGGCTGCGCAGCGTGCCAGGCCTTGGGCGACGGGACGAAGTCGGGCGGGGAGGTTGTCGGCCAGGAGGTGCCCGGCACCGGCGACCCGATGGGGTCCAATCCGGAATCCGGCCCAATCGGCCAGTTGCTGACGCTCGGCACCAATCCGGATGGCAGCCGCTTCTTCTCGGGTAGCCGCAACGTCGATGCGGTCCTGATCGGCGCCAAATGGGGCAATCTGAACCTGACGTACAGCTTCCCGACGTCGGGCACGAATTATAACGATGTCGACTCCTACACCGTCGGTGTCGACACCTATCACGTCGACCTCGGGCCGGAGCAGCAGGCGGCAGCGCGTGCGGCCTTCGCCCAGATTTCGGCGGCGACGGGCATCGTCTTCACCGAGATCACCGAAACCGACACGGTTCACGCGAATATCCGCATCTCGCAGACCGGCGACTCGGGCGTCGGGTCGGCCTATGGCGGTTTCCCGTCGGATACGCAGGGCGCCGCCGGCGACATCTGGTTCGGCCGCAACAACCAGCCGTTTTACGATCTCGCTGTGAAGGGCACGTGGGGCTTCGCCACCATGATGCACGAAATCGGCCACACGATGGGCCTGAAGCACGGGATGGATAATTACGTAAACACCGACCTGTCCTTCTATTTCGGGACGCAGCCGCGGTTCGGCAGCCAGAATCTGACGCCGGATAATGACGGGCAGGCATGGTCGCTGATGACCTATACGCCGGCGCCATTCACCAACAGCAACTTCGCCGGCGACAAGGTCAGCCAGCCGCAGACGTACATGCAGTACGATCTCGCCGCGCTGCAATATATGTATGGCGCCAATTACAACACCAATAATGGCGACAGCGTATATACGTTCAGCCAGACGACCGGTGAGATGTTCATCAACGGCGTCGGCCAGGGCGCGCCGTCCGGCAACAGGATCTTCCTGACCATCTGGGACGGCGGCGGCAACGACACCATCAATCTCAGCAACTATGCCAATGGCGTGACCGTCGACCTGCGCCCCGGCCAGTTCTCCACCTTCGATCAGGCCCAGCTCGCCAACAGCCTCGCCGCTCAGAACCTGACGTCGCTGGCGCCCGGCAATATCGCCATGTCGCTGCTCTACAACAACAACACCGCGTCTCTGATCGAGAACGTCACGGGCGGCAACGGCAATGACGTCTTCGTCGGCAACACCGCAAACAACATCCTCGACGGTGGCGCCGGCAGCGACACCGTGGTCTTCACGCATACGACGGGCGTGAACGTCACCCTCAACGACACGAACGCGGACGTTATCGTCAATCACGACGGCGAGACCGACACGCTGCGCAGCATCGAAAATGTCGGCGGCACCGTCGGGAACGACACGATCGTCGGCAACAGCCTGGACAACGTGCTGACCGGCGGCACGGCCGGCGTCGACAACCTTTCCGGCGGCGGCGGCGCCGACCGGCTGATCGGCGGCGGCTTCACCACGGCGAGCAGCACGATCGTCAACAAGGCGCAGACGGATTCCAACATCACGACCGCGACCGCGATCAATCTGCAGGCGCTGAATGCCTATACGCTGGTGAATGACGCGAACATCACCAACTCCACGACGGTGCCGCACGCGACCGTCCAGGCCGCCGCGACCGGTGGCGGGCTGGATTATTATCGCCTGGATGTCACGGCGGGCACTGTCGGCACCTTCGATATCGACTTCAGCAACGTCGATACGTGGATCGAGATCGTCGACAGCACCGGCACCGTTATCCTCGCCAACAATGACGACAGCATCACGGACGCGGGCAGCTGGACCGGCAACAGCTTCCTCTCCTTCACCTTCGCCACAGCGGGTACCTATTATCTGCGCGTCGGCCGCTGGACCCAGGCGTCTGACACGACGGCAAAGGCGCTGCTGGCCGGCTCGGTCTACACGCTGAACATCTCGCTGAGCTCGGCGACTTTGGCCGCCAATATCGGCAGCGCGACTCTGAACGGCGGCGAGGGCAATGACTATGTCCAGGGCACGCTTGGCAACGACACGCTGATCGGCGGTCTCGGCAACGACACCGCGTCCTTCGTATCCGCGTTCAGCTATACGACCACCGGCGTCACCGTCGACCTCACTCTCCAGCAGGGCGCGGCTCAGAACACGCTCGCCGCCGGCAACGACACCCTGATCGGATTCGAGAACCTGGTCGGTTCGAATTATAACGACACCCTGATCGGCGATAATAATGACAACGTCCTTGAAGGCGGCCTCGGCAACGACACGCTGACTGGCGGCGGCGGCAACGACACCGCCTCCTATGCCGGCGCCACGGCGGCCGTGACGGTCAGCCTTGCCTTGCAGGGCGCGGGGCAGGCTACGGGCGCGGGCACGGACACGCTCAGCGGCTTCGAGAACCTGCAGGGCTCCGGCTTCAACGACAGCCTCACGGGCGACGCCAGTGCGAACATCCTGTCGGGCGGCGCGGGCGACGATACGCTCAACCCGGGCGCGAATGCCGGCGGCGTTGTGGACCTGCTGGACGGCGGCATCGGGACCGACACCGCGTCCTTCGCGGGTGTCGCGACCGCCGTCACGGCCACGCTGAACGGCGCGCTGGATGGGGCTGCGTCCCTCGTCGGGGGCACGATCGCTACCCTGCGCAGCATCGAGAACCTGGTCGGCAGCGCCAATGGCGACACCCTGACCGGCGATGACAATAACAACGTCATCGAGGGCGGCCTCGGCGACGACACCCTCGTCGGCGGTCTGGGCATCGACACCCTGCGCTTCACCGGCGCGACCGCGGCGACGGTCAATCTGGCCACGCTGACGGCCCAGGCGACGGGCTGGGGCAACGACACCATTTCCGGGTTCGAGAATGTCCGCACCGGCTCCGGCGCCGACAACATTACCGGCGACGGCAATGACAACACCTTCTTCGACGGCGGCGGCGCTGACACCTATAACGGCGCGGGTGGGGTCGACACCGTCGATTACACCAACATCGCCGGAGCCCTGGCGGTCAACCTCACCCTGGCCGGGGCGCAGGCCGCTTCGACCGGCGGCGACACCCTGTCCAACATCGAGAACGTGACCGGCTCGCTGACCGGCGCCAACACGCTGACGGGGAGCATCGGGAACAACCGGCTGGTCGGCGGCAATCTGGCGGATTCGATCCTGGGCAATTCGGGCGATGACACGCTCATCGGGGGCGCCGGCAACGACCAGTTGTTCGGCGACAGCAACAACGGCTTCTCGTCCGCGGACGGCGCTGACACCATCGAGGGCGGCGCCGGCAACGACATCATTGTCGGCGGCGCCGGCAACGACATCCTGCGCGGCGGCGACGGCGACGACCAGATTGTCGGCGGCCTGGTGAGCAGCACGCTTACGGTCTTCACCAATGACGGCGGCCAGGACACTTATGACGGCGGTGAGGGCAGCGACCTTATTTTCGCTTATTATACCGATCAGCTCGGTGCGGTCGTGTTCGACCTCGGCAACATTGCCGGGAACAGCGCTGTCACCGTGGGCGGCGTCGCGGCAGGCTCCTTCACCAGCATCGAGCGGATCAACTTCCGTGGCGGCCTTGGCGACGACAATGTGCGGGGCGGCGGCACGCTGGATCAGCTGATCGGCAATGCCGGCAACGACACGCTCGACGGCTGGTACGGCAACGACACCCTGATCGGCGGGCTCGGCAACGACACGCTGATCGGTGGCGAGGGCCTGGACACGGTGAACTACGCCCTCGCGGCAGCCGGCGTGACCGTGGATCTCCGGATCGCGGGTCCGCAGAACACCGGCGGCGAGGACACCGACACCCTCGTCAGCATTGAATATCTCACCGGGTCCGGTTTCGGCGACACCCTGCGCGGCAATGACGAATTCAACCTGCTTGTCGACAACGCGGTCGCCCCGACCTCGGTGGCGGGCCAGGCGGATTCATTGTTCGGCTACGGCGGCAACGACAGCATCCAGGTGACGCGCGCGGCCGCAGCCGTGGCGACCAACATCACCATGGACGGCGGCGACGGCGACGACTTCATCGAGCTGCGCGGCGGCGCATTGTCCAGCGCGCTGGCGGCGAACGCCGACGGCCTGATCGGCCAGACCTACATGGCATTGGGCGCGACCTCCAACGATCGCAACCTCGATGTCGTGACCGTCGACGGCGGTGCGGGCAATGATCGCATCATCCTGAGCGGCGTTACCAGTGCCACGATCAACGCCGGCTCCGGTGCGGACATCGTCAGCATCAGCATGCGCGGTGCGACCAGCGTCAACAACCACCTGATCACGCTGGGGACCGGGGCGGACATCATCCAGTTCGGCGTGGGTACGGCGGCGCTTTCGACCGAAGTCATGACCACGGCCCGCACCAACCGCGTCACCGACTTCGAGGTCGGCAATGCGGGCGACAAGTTCGAGATGACCACCTACCTGGCCAATGGCGTGCAGGCCGCCACCGGATATGTGGCGGCCAATGGCGCGTTTTCCAGCGGCCATATGCGCCTGTTCCAGTCGGGGACCGATCTGCTGCTGCAGGTCGACCGCGACGGCAGCTCCGGCGGGGTCAACGGCTTCGTCACCGTCTTCACGATCAGCAACGGCTATACGGGTGGCTTTACGGCCTTCAACTTCGACGGCTTCATCGGCAACCTGACCCTGACGGGCCAGTTCGCGACGCCGGAGACGATCACCGGCGCGACCGGTAACGACGTGCTCAGCGGCGGCGACGGCACCGACGTGCTGAACGGCCTCGACGGCACCGACACGCTCGACGGCGGGCTCGGCGACGACACGCTGAACGGCGGCAATGGGGCTGACCTGCTGACCGGCGGCCTCGGCAACGACACGATCAACGGCGGCGACGGCGCCGACCGGGCGAACTATGCCGGCAGCGCCGCCGACTACACCGTCGTCTACGACTATGACGCCAACGGCAACGTCATCGGCTTCCTCTCGGTCACCGACAACAATGCCGGCGACGGGGATGAGGGCGTCGACACGCTGAGCAGCGTCGAGACGATCGCGTTCGCCGGCGGCGTCGTGCTGAACGCGGCTTTGCCGGTCCATCTGTTCAACGGCGCCGTCCTCATCGGCACGTTCGCCACCATCCAGGCCGCGATCGACGCGGCCGTGGACGGCAACACGATCAGCGCCCAGGCCGGGACCTACACCGAGAATCTGAACGTTAACAAGGACGTGACGATCGTCGGTGCCAATGACGGCATCGCCGGCGACGGCACCCGCGGTGCCGAGACCATCATCAACGGTCAGGTCGTGATCAATGCGGACGGCGTCACCATCGACGGCGTGTCCGTCGTCGGCGCCGGCAGCGGCGTGATCGGCCAGACCGCGGTCGTGGTCAGCTCCGGGTCGGACGGGTTCAGCCTGGTCAACTCGGTCCTGGACGGCACCGGCGATCTCGCGATCTTCGTGGGCGCGGTGACCGGTCTCGATGTCGGCCACAACCTGATCGAAAGCTACTCGATCGGCATGTACATTTCGACCGGCAACACCTCCGGCTCGGTGCATGACAATGTGTTCCAGGGCGACAATGCCGGCTTTGGCGTCGGCATGGGCAACGGCATCAACAGCGAGACCTCGCATGTCACGATCACGGGGAACACCTTCGACGGCATCTATGCCGGCTCGCTGAACCTCACCCCGTTTGGTCCGGATCCGGTCGACATCGAGACCTATGTCTACGACAACTTCTTTAGCGACAGTGGGATCGAACGCCCGATTCAGATCCATCCGACCGCGAACAGCACCCACATTCTCGGTACGGACGAGAATGAGGCGTTCTTCGATGTGAACCAGGGCCTGCCCGGCGAGCTCGCCGCGAGCCTGGAGTTCCATGGCCGCGGTGGCGATGATCATGCCTATGGCAACAGCCTGGCGGACGCGCTGTACGGCGATGACGGCAACGATCAGTTGTTCGGCTTCGGCGGCAACGACCTCCTCGTCGGCGGGCTCGGCAACGACCTGCTCGACGGCGAGGCCGGCACCGACACCGCCAGGTTTGCCGGCAATGAACTCGGCTTCAGCGACACGGTCATCGGCTGGCTGGTCACCTCCTCGGAGGGCAATGACTTCCTGCAGCGCACCGAGATCGCGGTCAGCGGGACGGGCCAGCGCACCCTGCTGGTCGGCGGCACTGCCCTGGCCGGGGTCCAGGCGGCGTTCACTATCGCGCTGGCCGGCGACAATGTCCGGCTCGCGGCAGGCAATTACAGCGGCACCTACACTTATAACGTCGCTGGCCTGACCGTGTATGCCCAGACCAATGCTGTGCTGAACGCCACGTTCGCCACGGCGGGTACCGACGGGATCACGGTCTTCGCCGCCAACGGCGCCGACACGATCCACACCGGCGCCGGCAACGACACGTTGGGCGGCGGCGCGGGCGCTGACCAACTGCACGGCCATGCCGGCAACGACGCCTATCTCGTCGACAATGCCGGCGACCTGGTGTTCGAGGCGGCCGGCGAGGGCAATGACACGGTCATCTCGTCGATCAGCTATGCGCTGACCGCCGGCCAGGAAGTGGAAGTGCTCGCGGCTGCCGACAACAGCGCGACCACGTCGCTCGCCCTGATTGGCAACGAGTTCGCCAACACGCTGCTCGGCAACAATGGCGCAAACTACCTCGACGGCGGCGCCGGCGCGGACATCATGGCCGGCTTCGGCGGCGACGATGTCTATGCGATCGACAATGTCGGCGACGTGGTCGAGGAGGGCGCTGGTGGTGGCAACGACACCATCTACACCACTTTCTCCTATGCCCTCGGCCTGGGGAATTCTGTGGAGACGCTGGCGGCTCGCGACAACAGCGCGACCACGGCGATGAACCTGTTCGGCAACGAGCTGGACAATTTCATCTTCGGTAACAATGGCGCCAACTTCCTCGACGGCGGCACCGGTGCCGACACGATCACAGGCTTCGGCGGCGACGACATCTACGCCATCGACAATGCGAACGACCGGGTGGTCGAGGATGCGGGCGGCGGCAATGATGCCATCTACTCCAGCATCAGCTACACCCTCGCCGCGGGTCACTCGATCGAGGTGCTGGCGGCCAGGGATAACAGCCTGACCACGGCGCTGGACCTGACCGGCAACGGTCTCTCCAACACCGTCATGGGCAACAACGGCGCCAACGTCCTGAACGGGGGCGGGGGCTCTGACGTGCTGGTGGGCTTCGGCGGGGCGGACACCTTTGCCTTCACCACTGCGCTCGGCGCGAGCAATGTCGATTTCATCGCGGACTTCGTCCACGGCACCGACAAGATCGCGCTCGACGATGCCATCTTCAACAGCATCGGACCGGTCGGCCAGCTCAACGCCAATGCCTTCGTCATCGGCACGGCCGCGGTGGATGCGGATGATCGCATCATCTACAACAGCGCGACCGGGGAGCTCTTCTATGACGCCGACGGCGTGGGTGGGGTCTCGGCCATCCTGTTCGGGCAAGTCTCCGGCGGCCTTCCGCTGACCGCAAGCGACTTCCAGGTGATCTAACCGGCAGGCCGGGCGCCAGTTTACTGGCGTCCGGCCGGTCCCGGCAGCGGCCGGCCGAAAGGCCGGCTCGCTGGTGGACGGTCCGACGCCGCGGGCCGCACCCCGGGCCGGCAATCCGGATGTGATGGGATAATGGGACACGTGCGGGTGTTGGGGGCGACTTCATGATCTTTCCGAGCCTGCCTGCCGACGCAAGCGTCAGACATGCGATGCAGCTCAACCCCCGGACCGGCGACCTGCTCTGCCAGTTCCACGAGGAGCTTCTGCGCGGCGAATCGCCTCTGTCCGTCACGGAGCGCGAGCTGATCGCCGCTTATGTCTCCGGCCTCAATCGCTGCGCCTTTTGCCGGGGGACGCACGAGGCCACCGCCTTGCTCTTCGGAGTTCCGGAAGGGCTGGTCGAGCGGCTGTTGCAGGACCCTGCCCTGACCGACGCCGACGAGCGGCTGCGCCCGCTCCTCGCCTATGCGCGCAAGCTGACTCTCCACCAGAACGAAATCAGCGCCGAAGATGCGGACCGGGCCTATGCGGCCGGCTGGTCCGAGCGGGCGCTCCACGATACCATCCTCATCGCCGCCACGTTCAATTTCATGAATCGCTTTGTTCATGGTCACGGCATCGAAGGCGGCGAAGATCTGCACGCGGAGCGCGGGCGTTATTTATATCAAAATGGCTATCTGAACGTCGTCGCCGCCCCGCCTGAATAAGCAAGTCGAAACGGCTCTGGTTTCTTCCCGTCCCGACGCCGCTAGCTAGGCGCCGGCAGGGCCGGTCCGAATTTTTCTTCCCGCTTCAGGGCCTTGCCGAATCGGGGGAATCGGATACGATGAACCTGGCGAGTTCTTCTCCGGATTGAGGAATTGATTTCCTCGGCTTGCCCAGTACGCTTCATCCAGTTCGTGCGTTTCTAGGGAGGGGGCGATGGCGAGGGGGGCGGCTGTAGCGCGTCCAGACGGGTCGCCGGAAAGCCGCCCGCGCCTGTTTGCATCCTGGTTCCTGATTTCTCCCGACGAAGCCCTGTTCCGTCGCCGTGGCTTCCCGATCAATGCGGCGACCGCTTGTCTGGAGCGGGCCGGGGGCGCCTTCGTCGCTGGCCATAATATGGCCGCCTCTGCGACGGGCCTCGACGAGATCCTGCATGCCCTGGCGAAGCGGCCCCAGGCCGAGCGTGGCTTCTTCGCGGAAGGCGCCGCGATGGGCGCCGCAATCCGGACCGTGACGCCGCCGTGGCGGGACTGGCTCTCACCTTTGCTTGCGCATTTGCGGGAGCATTATGTCCATCTGTCGCATGTGGGGGTTGGCTGGGCGATGGCCCGCTTGTCCTTTGCCAGGCGGGCGCTGGCGCGGAGGCTCGATCCGATGCTCGCCCCGCTCGCTATAGACGGGCTCGGCTTTCACGACGGCTATTTCAGGAGCCAGGCCGTGGCCGGAGGCTGGCGCCGGCTGCGGGGCGCGCGGGGCCGGATCTACGATCAGGGCGTGGGCCGGTCACTCTGGTTCTCCTGCGGCGCGGCGCCGCCCGGGATCGCCGAACTCGTCGCGGGTCTGGACCCGGCCCGGCATGACGATCTCTGGGCCGGCGTGGGCCTCGCCGCCGTTTATGCCGGCGGCGCCGGTCCTGCCGATCTCGACCGGCTGGCCACGGCCGCGGGACCGTCCTTGCCGTGGCTCAGACAGGGTGCCGCTTTCGCGATCGGCGCTTATGCCCGTGCGGGCACCGTCCCCCCGGAGGCGGTGGACGCGGCGCGGCGGCTAACCGGCGCGGAGCCGGAGGCGCTGGTCGCATTGGTGGACCGCGCCCTCATGGAAGCAAGCCGCAGCGAAGCGGCCCAGCCCGCGCGCTATCAAGGCTGGCGGCGGAGCGTCGCCGACGCGCTTCGCGAAGGCGGGCGGCTGTGAGCGTCGGCACGATCTTTCGCGTCCATGGCGCACGGCTCGCGGTCGGCGCGATCGCCCTCGCCTTGTTCGGCCTGGCGCGCGCGACGAGCGGGCAACCCGAGCCGGCGCCGACGGCCCTGCGCTTCGAGGCGCTTCCGCTCGGCGCGCCCGACCGCCCGGGTGATCGCCGGGAACGGCCGGTCAATCCGCGCTACCAGGACATTCGCGGCTGGATCTCCGCGGTCGGCGCGGCCGCGGCGCTGGCCGATATAGACGGGGACGGCCGCCCCAACGATATCTGCCTCGTCGATCCGCGCGACGACAGCGTCAGCGTCATGCCGGCGCCCGGCACCGGGGAGCGCTACGTGCGCTTCGCTCTGCCCACGCCGACCGGCCCCCAGCCCGCCGCGATCGCCCCGATGGGCTGCCTGCCGGGAGATTATGACGAGGACGGCCATACCGACCTGCTCGTTTATTATTGGGGGCGGCCGCCGCTCATCTACCGTGCGACCGGCGCCACGCCGGGCGCCTCCGGCTACACGCAGCAGGCGTTGGTGGATGCCTTCGAGCCTTGGTACACCAATGCGGCGCTGCAGGCCGATGTCGACGGCGACGGCCATGTCGACCTGCTGTTCGGCAATTACTTCCCGGAGAATGCGCGGGTCCTCGATCCGGACGCGACCGGGGGCGGCATGATGCAGCGGTCCATGTCCCGGGCCCGCAACAGCGGCCGAAACCGGCTGTTCATGCACAATCCCGGCTCGCCGACGGGCTATACGGACCACAGCTCGGCGCTCGACCGCGACATGGCGTCGGGGTGGACATTGGCCATGGCCGCCGCCGACCTCGATGGCGACCTGCTCCCGGAAATCTATATCGCCAACGATTTCGGCTCCGATCGCCTGCTCGTGAACCTGTCGCGGCCCGGCGTGCCGCGCTTCATGCTGGCGACCGGCCGGCGCACTTTCACGACGCCACGGTCGCGGACCCTTGGCGCCGATTCCTTCAAGGGGATGGGGGCGGAGTTCGCTGATCTGAACGGCGACGGCCAGCTCGACCTCGCCGTCAGCAACATCGCCCAGGATTATGCGCTGCTGGAGAGCCATTTCCTCTTCATCAACGATGGCCAGCCGGCCTTGCTCAAGCAGGGCATTGCCGCCTTCACTGACGAGAGCGGGCCGCGCGGCACGGCGCGGAACGGCTGGGGCTGGGACATCAAAGCGGCCGATTTCGATAATGATTCCCGGCCGGAGCTGCTCCAGGCGCTCGGGTTCCTTGAGGGCCGGACCAATCGCTGGCCCGAGCTTCAGGAGCTCGCCACCGCCAATGACGGCCTGCTCGAACATCCCGCCTTCTGGGCCGCCTTCGCCGACGGCGCCGATCTGTCGGGCAACCAGCGCAACCGTCTTTATGCCCAGGATGAAAGCGGCCTGTTCCGCGACGTCGGCCTCGCCGCGGGGCTCGACATGACCGGCGTCTCACGGGGCATTGCTGTCGCCGATATCGACCTGGACGGGCGGCTCGACGTGGTGATCGCGCGGCAATGGCGCCAGTCGCTGCTGCTGCGGAACCGGAGCCCGGCAGGCGGCGCCTTCCTGTCGCTGGACCTGCGTCTGCCCAATGCGAACGGCTCGAGCCGCCCTGCAATCGGCGCGGTGGTGCGGGTCGACCGGCCCGGCCGGGCGCAGCTGCTGGGCTTCGTCGACGGCGGCAATGGCCATAGTGGCAAGTCGGCGGCGATCGTCCATCTCGGCCTCGGAGCATCGCCCGCGCCGGCTCCGGTCACGATCGAGTGGCGCGACAGCGGCGCGCTTCGGCGGGCCAGGCTCATGCTGGCGCCGGGCCATCACCGGCTGCTTCTGGGAAGGTCGAGCGCATGAACGTCGCCCTGAAAGTCGAGCCCGCGCCGGTGACGGTGCTGCCGGGCGCGAAGCCCGAAATGACGCTTGAGCAGAGGCGGGCGGGCGGTCTGCTGCGCTTCGCGATCGCGATCACCGTCCTCAACATTCTCGGCCATCTCTGGCTCGGCTTCGAAGCGAGCTGGGCGACGCCGTTCGTCGCGCTCGCGGCGAGCTACGGGACCGAGCTGGTCGGCGAGCTGGCGCTGGCGCGGGGGCAGGGCCGGGCGCCGCGCTTCAAGGGATCCCCTGGCACTTTCGCCAAATTCTTGCTCTCCGCGCATATTACGGGCCTGGCCGTCGGCATGCTGCTTTATGCGGCCGAGCAGCTCTGGGTGATCGCCTTCGCCGCCAGCGCGGCGGTTGCGTCCAAATATCTCTTCCGGGTGCCGGTGGATGCCCACGGGGCCACGCGCCACTTCCTGAACCCCTCCAATTTCGGGATCGCGCTGACCCTGGCGCTGTTCCCCATGGTCGGGATCGCGCCGCCTTATCAGTTCGCCGAGAATATCTGGGGCGCGGTGGATTGGCTGCTGCCGCTGCTCGTGGTCATGACCGGCACGTTGATCAACCGCAAGTTCACCCGGCGGTTGCCGCTGATCAGCGCCTGGCTGATCGGCTTCGCGCTCCAGGCCGCGCTGCGCTCGGCGATCCACGGGACGCCATTGCTGGCCGGCCTGGCGCCGATGACGGGCTTCGCCTTCATTCTCTTCACCTTCTACATGGTCACCGACCCGGCGACGACGCCGGAGCGGCCGCGGGACCAGCGCCTGTTCGGCCTAGGCGTCGCTCTCGCCTACGGGCTGCTCATGGAGCTCCACATGGTCTTCGGCCTGTTCTTCGCGCTGGTCGCGGTGAGCGTCGTGCGCGGTGTGGCGCTCTGCTTCATCTTCGCCCGGCGCGGCGCGGCGGGCCCAGCCCGTGCCGGCTGATCCGCCCAGGCTCGCCATCGTCGGGATGGCCTGCCGCTATCCCGACGCGGACACACCCGCTGCCCTGTTCGAGAATTGCCTGGCGGGGCGCCTGTCCTTCCGGCCGATCCCGCCCGAGCGACTGTCGCTCGATGCCTATGACGCCAGGGTGATCGGCGAGGCCGATTCCATCACCCGGGTCCCGGCCGGCCTGCTCAATGGCTGGCGCTTCGATCCCGCGCGCTACCGGATCCCGCGCGCCGCCTTCGAAAGCGCCGACCTCGCCCACTGGCTGGCGCTGGACGTCGCGGCGGAAGCGATCGATGCGGTCGGCGGCCCGGTCGCTCTCGACAAGGAGCGCACCGCGGTCGTCGTCGCCAACACGCTGACCGGAGAGTTCAGCCGCACCGCCTTGCTCCGCCTGCGCTGGCCCTGGCTGGACGACATGCTCGAAGAGGCGCTGACAGGGGCGGGCATCAACGGCGCCGAGGCTCTGGCCGCGCGCGGCGGGTTCCGCGACGCGCTGCGCCGACAATTGCGCACGCCCGACGAGGAAAGCCTGGCTGGCGGGCTGGCCAATACGATCGCCGGGCGGATCGCCAATCAGTTCGACCTCCAGGGCGGCGCCTTTTCCGTCGATGGGGCCTGCGCCTCGTCGCTGGTGGCGGTGGCGACGGCGGCCGAGCTGCTGGCCTCCGGCCGGGCCGCCGCGGTCATCGTCGCCGCGGTGGACCTCAGCCTCGATCCATTCGAGCTGGTCGGCTTTTCGCGCAACGGCGCGCTGGCGCCGCGACGCATGCGCGTGTTCGACGCCCGGGCGGAAGGCTTCTGGCCCGGCGAAGGCGCCGCCGCGCTCGTGCTGATGGCGCCGCGGGAGGCACAGCGGCGCGGGTTGCGGACGGATCTCTGCCTGGCCGGATGGGGGATGGCGAGCGACGGCAGCGGCGGCCTGACCCGGCCGGATGCGGCGGGGCAGCGCCGCGCTCTGGATCAGGCCTATCGGAGCGCCGGCATCGACCCTGCCGAGCTCGGCTTTGTCGAGGCCCATGGCACCGGCACGCCGGTCGGCGACCGTGCCGAGATCGCTGCTTTGGCTGACCTTGCCGGCCCCGGCCGCGCCACGCCCCTGCCCGTCGCCTCGGTCAAGGCCAATATCGGGCATACCAAGGCGGCCGCGGGCCTCGCCGGCTTGATCCGCACCGCCTGGGCGATGAAGGAAGGCATCATCCCGTCGCATAGCGGCTGCACCCGGCCAAACCCGGTCTTCGCCGAAACGGGCGAGCGCGTCTGCGTGTCCATGGAGCCTCGGATCTGGCCAGCCGGGCGCCGCGTCGCCGGCGTCTCCTCCTTTGGCTTCGGCGGGATCAATGCCCATGTCGTGCTGACCGCGCCGGACATGCGGCGCCCCTTTGCGCGGCCCGCGCCGGCCCCCGTGCGTGAGGGCGAGCTCTTTCTCTTCCGGGCGCCAGATGTCGACGGGTTGCGCGGCGCATTGTCGTCGCTGGCCGCCCGCGCGAAGTGCCTGTCCTATGCCGAGCTTGGCGACGCCGCGGCGGGCTGTGCAGCCGATCTCGGCACCGGTCCGCTGCGCCTTGCCTTCCACGCTGCGGCACCCGAGGCGCTCGCGCAGCGGCTGGACGCGGCCCTGGCTGCGGTCGACGGCGCCGACGCACACGGGGTGCAGCTCCGCAAGGCCGCCGTCACGCCCCGCCTGGGCCTCATCTTTCCCGGCCAGGGCGCACCCGTCCGGCGGAACGGCGGTGCCTGGGCAGGCCGTTTCCCTGGGCGCTATCCTCCGGCGGAGCTTGGGGACCGGCAGGGGACCGCCGCAGCCCAGCCGGCCCTGATCCACGCGTCGCTTGCCGGGCTGGACCTGTTCGAGCGCCTGGGTCTCGAGGCCACCGCGGCCCTGGGTCATAGTGTCGGCGAGCTCATGGCGCTGGCCTGGGCGGGCGCGATCCCGAGGGAGGCGTTGCCCGGACTCGCTGCCGTGCGCGGGGGTGCCATGGCCACGATGCCGCCCGGGACGATGCTGCGCCTGTCGTGCGCGCCGGACCGGGCCTTTGCCTGGGCGCACGGGCTCGATCTCGCCATCGCCTGCTTGAACGCGCCCGACGAAACTATCCTGTCGGGCCCGCTTGAGATGATCGAGGCCGTTGCGCGCCACGCGGAGCAGGCGGGGGTGCCGACTCTCCGGCTCGACGTCAGCCACGCCTTCCATTCGGCGATGATGGCGCCTGTCGCCGGGACGCTCGCTGAAGCGCTGGACGCGATCGCGCCCGGAGCGCCGATCCGGCCCGTCGCCTCGACGATCACGGGAGGCTGGCTGGAGCGAGACTGCGATCTCCGCGATCTTCTGCAGCGGCAGCTCACGCTGCCGGTCCGTTTCGACGAGGCGGCCAGCCGGCTCGTCGAGACGGTGGACCTGCTCGTGGAGTTGGGCCCCGGCGCGGGCCTCGCCCGGCTCCTCGAGGCGCGCGGAGTCCCGATCGCCAGCTTCGACGTCTTTTCCGACGAGATCACCCCCTTGCTCCAGGCGCTCGCCACGCTCTTCGTCAACGGTGCCGACCTCGATCCGGGGGTGCTGTTCCAGGCGCCGGGCATCAGGGAGCTGCCAGCCTCGCCCCCCGCGCTGCTCGGCAGTCCCTGCGGGAAGGTAACGACCTCGCCGGGACTGCCGCCGCTTCGCCCCGCGGCACCGGTGCCGCGCGTTCCGGGAGACGCTCCTGTCTCCGGCACGCCGCTGGAGCTTCTGTTCGCTCTGGTTGCCAAGGAAACCGGCCTGGCGCGAGGCTCTCTCTCGGGGGAGGACCGGTTCCTTGCCGATCTTCACCTCAATTCTCTCGCGGTGAGCCGCCTCGTCGCCCGGCTCGGGGACCTGATCGGCCGCCGGCCCCTTGGGCTGCGGACCGCCTTTGCCGACGCGCGGCTGCGCGACGTGGCGGAGATGTTCGACGATGCGCTGCTTGCGCCGGCGGGGCCGCCCATGACGAGGATTGCGGGCGTCGCCCCCTGGGTTCGCTGCTTCCGGACCGAATTTGCGCCACTTGCGCTGCGGCCGGCCTCCGGCCTTCGCTGGCAGGTGGCCCGCCTCGGCGCGCCGCTCGATGCGACGGGCGAGGGCTTAGCCGTCGTCCTCGATTCACCATGGGAAGCGGAACGCGACGCGCCTTTGCTCCTGCGCGCCTGCGCGGAGGCGGCCGGCCGCTTCCGTCATCTCGCCATCTGCCACCGCGATGCCCCGCTGTCAGGCTTCGCCCGGTCGATCGCGGCCGAACATCTGTTCGAGAGCGTGCGCCTGATCGAAGGGGGTGCCGACCCGGCCCTGCTCGGTCGCCGGCTGCACGGCTTCGAGGCGATCGTGGCTTCGGCCGACGGGCCCGCCACGCCGATCTTGTGCCCGGAGCCCGATCCAGAGGATGTCCCGGGCTCGCTGCCGGGCACCCTACTCGTCACCGGCGGCGCGCGGGGCATTGGCGCCGAATGCGCGGTTCGGCTCGCCGAGCTGCACGCATGCCCCACGATCATCGTGGGCCGCGCCGGACCGGAGGATCCGGAGGTCGCGGCGACGCTGGACCGGCTGCGCGCCACGGGCGCCGAGGTTCGCTATGTCACCGCCGACGTGGCCGACATGGGCCGCCTCGGCGCCGGCGTCGCAGCGGCCGCCGCCGAGATGGGGCCGGTGCACATGCTGGTGCATGCCGCGGGAATCAATCAGCCGGCTCTGCTCGCCGATATCGACGAGGCCCTGCTCGAGAGGACTTTGTCCCCCAAGGCCGCCGGCCTGGACGCTGCCGTGGCAGCGGCAGGGCCGTCGCTCCGCCGCATCGTCGCCTTCGGCTCGATCATCGGGCGGCTCGGGCTGGCCGGAGAAGCGCATTATGCCCTCGCCAATGCGGAGCAGGGCCGCCGTCTTGCGGGGATCGCCGCCGAGCGGCCGCATCTTTCGGCGCTCGCCATCGAGTGGTCGGTGTGGAGTGGCGCCGGCATGGGCGAGCGGCTCGGCGCGATCGAGCGGCTGGCGCATGAGGGCGTGGACGCGCTGTCGCTGGACGAGGCGCTCGACCTGTTCGAGCGGCTCGCCTTGAGCCGGGTCGAGGGGCAAATGGTCGTGAGCAGCCGCTACGATGGCCAGACCGTTCCGGACTTTCCCCGGCCGCTCCGTTTCGCCGATCGCCCGCTCGTCTATACGCCGGGTGTTGAGCTCGTGCTCGAAACGGCGCTCAACCCCGGCCGGGACCCCTATCTCCTTGACCATCGGCTTGATGGCACCACCCTGTTGCCCGGCGTCGTCGCCCTGGAAGCGCTCGCGCAGGCCGCGACCGCGCTCGTGCCCGCGCGCCCTGCGGCCTTCGCGGACATCCACTTCACCACGCCCGTTTTGGTCGGGCCGCAGGATACGGTGCTGCGGATCGGCCTGCTCGCCGGTGCCGGCGGCGTTGCGGCGGAATTGCGCCAGGCAGCGGATGGCTTCGCCGCGCCCTGCGTCGAGGCGAGGCTGCTCGTCGCGCCGCCTTGCGCGCCGCCGCCCGCGCCGCCCGTGCCCGCCGCCTTGCCGGTGGCGGCCGCGCCGCTCTACGGCCCCCTCTTCTTCCACGGCCCCGCCTTCCGCAGGCTCCGCAGGATCGGCCTCGTCACCTCGCGCCATGTCGCCGCGGCCTTCGCCGGGGCGCCGTCGCCGCGCTGGTTCGGCCCGTTCGAGCCAAAGGGGCTGGTGCTGGGAGACCCGGGGCTGCGCGACGCCGCGATCCATGCCCTGCAATGTTGCGTCCCCCATCGCCGGCTCGTTCCGATCGGGACGACGCACATCAGCTTCGGAGAAGGCGGTTCGCCTGTACGGCTCGACGCGCAAGAACTCTGGTGCCGCGACGGCATCTATGCCTTCGACATCCTGCTGATCGACCAGACGGACAAGGTCGTCGAATATTGGCACGAAGCCCGCTTTCAGGCGATCGGGGAGATCGACATCGTCCCCGTCCTCGCCGCGGCACCATTGCTTGCCGAGGTCTATTTGGAGCGGCGCGCGCGCGAGACCGTGGGCGACGACAGCCTCTCGCTCGCTTTGATCGACGATCCCGCGGCCGACCGTGAGGCGCGCCGGACCCGCGCCGCCGCGGCGCTCGGCCTGGCGCCGCCCGCGCGCCGCGGCGACGGCCGGCCGGTCCTGTCCGCGAAAGACCGGGACATCTCTTTCGCCCATGCCGGCGGCGTGACGATCGGGGTCAGCGCCGCGCGCCGGGTCGGCTGCGACATCGAGCTGGTCGCGAACTTCGCCGCCGAGGAGCTCGCGCTCGCCTGGACTGCGGAGGAAGCGCTACGCAAGATCGGGAGCCGCGCCGCCTTGGCCGCGAACGGACAGGGGCTGTTCACGGGCGATGCCCGCGAACGGATCGCCGCCTTCGGCCCCGTGCCGACCGAGGGCGCCGGCCCGATCGCCGTCGCGGTCGGCCTCGCGGCGGGGGCATGAGCGCGATGCCGGACATCGGCCCGCTCTCGCCCTCCGCTTTTCGCTGGCGGCCATTCATCGCCTTCGAGGACACCAATCTCGTCGGCAACGTCTATTTCGCCCGCTTCGTCTCGTGGCAGGGCCGGTGCCGCGAAGCCTTTCTCGCCGAGCATGCGCCGGACGTGCTGACGGCCTTGGCCGGCGACCTCAGGCTCGTCACACTCAGCGTCTCCTGCGATTATTTCGAGGAGTTGCGCGCCTTCGACACGGTCGAGCTGGAAATGCGGCTGGCGGAGCAGAACGGGCACCGGTTGCGGCTCGGCTTCGACTATTGGCTGGAGCGGGACGGCCAGCGCCATCTGGCCGCGCGCGGCGCGCAGGCCGTCGGCTGCATGCGGGATGCCGGCGGCGGCGCCCTCGTCCCGGCCGCGCTGCCGCAGAGCCTGGCAGCGGCGCTGGGCGCCTATCAAGGCGGCGGCGAATGACGGCGACCGGCTTCACCGAGGCCGGGCCATGCCCCGCGGCGGACCTGCGGGAGAGGCGGCACGTGCCCGGCGCTGCGCTGCGCGGATGCATCGCCCGGATGCGTGAGGATCCGGCAGCCGAGTTCCGGACCGAGACTGCGGCGACCGCGCTCGGCAGTTCCCCTTTCGCCTTCATCCGCGCTTTCAAGGCGGTCACCGGCCTATCGCCGCAACGTTTCCACGCTGCCGTGCGAATCGAACACGCGAAACGCCTGCTGGTCGAGACGGAGCGGTCGGTCACCGACGTCAGCCTAGATGTCGGATACAGCTCATTAGGCACCTTCGTGCGGACCTTCACCGCCTTGGTAGGGGTGTCGCCCCGGCAGCTGCGCAGGCTGGCGCGGGGCGACAGGGCGGCGATCGACGAGCTCGGAGCGCTCGGGGCCGTGACGCCCGGCACGGGGACGATGCTCCACGCGGAACTCGAGCTGCCGCTGCCGCGGGGCGCGCTGGTCGCAGCGGGCCTGTTCCCGCAGGGCTTGCCCGCCGGGCTGCCCTTCGACGGCTGCTTCGTCGACTCCGCCTCGCCGCGCTTCAGCCTCGCCTGGCCGGTCAGTCGCCGTCGCGCCAGCTTACTGGTCGCAGCGGTCGGATCGTTCGACCTAGGCGACGCCTGGGCCGGACGGATGAATGGGATTCAGGTCTGCGGCGTCGCCCTGCTGCCGACCATGCGGGGGACCGGAAGGCTTTGCCTCCGATTGCGGCCCTTGATGGAAACCGATCCGCCGCTCCTGACCCCTGTGCCACTCCTCATGCAGCTGCAATCTGTCAGAAGCGCCTCCGCTCCCGGACGATGAGGGCGCGTTTCCCTATTCACCCTCAAGCGAGACGAGATGGACCAGCCCGCTGGGGCTTCTGCACCAGAAGCCCTGATAGCCGGGCGGCAGGTCTTCGACCGGTTCCGCTGCGATGCCGTGATCCGCAAGATGGGCGCGGGCCCTGTCGAGATCGGCTGTCTGAAGCTCCAGCCAGGCCTCGGGCTGCGAAAGGCCTGGCACCTCGTCGAGCCAAATCGTCATCTCTCCGAACTGGTAGGAGCGCCGCGAGCCAGCGGGCCTGAGGCCGACGACGTCGCGATAGAAGCGCTCCGTCTGCTCAACCAGATAGGCGGGGGTCTTGAGCGCGATATTTGAGCCGGGAAACAGAATACGGGCACTCATTGGACACTCCTCTCCAGCAGCATATTCTGCAAACCCTGCTTCGTCGGGAAGAAAAGGTACAGGCCGGAGCGAGGCGTCACGAAGCGCTCCTCGATCCGATGCTCGAATCGCCGCTGCGCACCGCTCCGGTCGCGACCATAGAATGCCCAGGATCGCGGGCTGCAGCCCAGCAGCGCATTGTTCCGCCGCGGCTGATTCTCAAGGTCGATGTCGAGGGACGGTTGGAACGCCAGGAACAGGAGGCCTCGCGGGCCGCGCGCCGGATAGGCCGATCCGAACGATATCCCTCGTCGGATCATCCGAGGGCGAGTCGGGTTCTGGCGGTCGGATTCTTCGCGAATGTGCGCGCGCACTGGCGTCTTGATACCCTCGGGGTCGTCCTGGAAGTCGAAGGCATTGTTGCCGTCCCTTGCAAGAGCGATGTCCGAGTCAGGTGACAGCGCGAGGGGCGTGCCGCTGCGCCACCGGCCCACCAAGCGCGCCCCGATCTCTTCAGCGGAAATCTCGATGCCCTGGCCCCGCGCGTCGCGTGCCGCGCGCTCACAATATCGCATGAACGCGGCGACATCCTGGTCCAATCTGCGGAAGGTGGCCAGCACACCGTCATTGGCCCAGCTCTCCGCATCGGACGGGAGATCGGACCGCTTGATTGTCACATCTTCGACGGTACCGGGAGCGGGGTCTTTCGGACCTGGCAGGCTGCTCGCATTCGAGATTCCATCGGCATAACCGAAATGTTCGATCGGAGAGCCGTCACGGACCAGCTTCTCTCCCAGATCGAGATGCGCCACGCGAATGCCGCGCGGCGCCGAGCGCAGAAGGCCGGCGATCCGCGTGGTCACCTGATCGCGCTCGTCGCCGGCGATGATCAGCATGATGTCCGTGCCGCTATAGGAGCCGCCGCAAAGCCAATGGTCCGGATGGGCGAGATCGTCGGGCAGGACAGCCCCATCGATTTCCTCCGCGCGGGCGCGAAGCTGCAGCGGGAAGCGAACGCTGCCGAGCAGCGTCGAATCAAGCCCCAGCTTGCCAAGGCCGCTCGCCGTGAAGGCAATCGCGCTGAGCAATGGCCCGGCGACGGGCCGGACCTGAGAAGTGCGTTTCCACTCTTTCTTTCGCGCCTCGACGGCTTTCGAATCCGCAATCGTCAAGGCGAGCAGGCGCAGCCATGGTCTCAGGCTGGTCGGGTCATCGATGGTCAATGCCACGAAGGCCTGAAAGGGGCTCGGAAATCCCGGCAGCAATATCCCCTGGCTATCGCCGGGAGTGGTCACTCCATCTCCTGGGAGACGGTGATTTCCGGAATGACGGTAACGCTTTCGATTCCGTCATACGAGTCGATCATGCCGCGCCAACCTCCAGCCACGGGACGGAAATCGATGACTTTCTCAATCTCCCTGGTGCGGAGGTTGTAGCCGACGATTTCCTTGCGCACGGACTCACCGAACCAGAGCATGTCTCCCGACACATCGCCATTGGTGTTGTAGAAACGAGGGTCATCGGAGGAAGAGCCAAATATCTCCTCGATCTCGCCGGTGTTCTTTCCCACCAGAAAGACCGCTGAATTGCCCCGGACGTTCGGCCACTCGCAGCGAAACACAACCAGTTCCTCATCCTTGTTGGACTGAAGAACGCCGACGAGCTGGCCGTTATTCTTGCCCGAGCGCGGAACGAGAATGAACTCGCTGCCGTCCGGCTCGAACCTCATGATCTCGCCGTCATTCTCGGCCGTCATGTCGGCATTGGCGACCCACAAGCGGCCGTCCGCGTCGAGAAGAGCGCTCACGGGCACCAGAAAATTGTCGGATTCCGACACCATTTCAATCGCGCCGCTGACGGGATCGACGATGTAGATCGCGCCGCCCTTGGCGAAGCCCTGAAAATCGCAAACCAGCAGGCGGCCATCTGGGAGGAGCTGCATGCCGTGGGGATCGCGCACGGGTCCGACACCCGGGACCTTCGTCTCGACAATCACCCGCATCTGCCCGCGCCGGTGATCGATCTCGAGTACGGCGCCCCAATAATTGAACAGGGCCTGCTGAGGCTGATAGCCCGGCGGTGTCTGCCTGTCGCTGCCGGCGACCGTCCCGGAGAGCGAACAGTAAATCTTCCCGTTCGGGGCCGCTATCGTTCGCCACAGAAATGTTCTCGGGCCCCAATGGACGGCGAAAATCATCGTCGCGTCCCCGGTTTCGGGGTCGACTTGATAGCAGGTGCTCGTGGCGAGATGGACGACGAGCAGGTGGCCGGGGATGAGTTTCGGCGCGTTGTTGACGTCCATCCACACGGCATAGTCGGGCGGGAACTCCCCGCTGGACGTCGACCAGCCGCCGGACGCGTCGGCGGTCCGGTCGCTCGCGCCGCCTTCCCAGTCGCCGCCGGGCCTTCCGCCAGCGGCAGGGGCCGCGCCGCCCGCGGCCGGCTGGCCCAGCAAGCCTTCTAGGAAACCGCGAAAGATCGAGCCTAGCTCCCTGGCATCGTTGCTCATGTCAGGCGCTCCTGAAATCTTGAATGGGCATCAGATGTCGAAGGGGTCGGCATTCGGGCAGCCGGCCAGACTATAGTCGAGCTCGCCATCCTTCGTGCCATGGCAGCGCTCGGTATTCACATCGAGCTTGCCGTCGCCGTCCAGGTCCGAAAGCTTGCCCTTGAACGTGCCCCACAGGAAGGTGTTCGTGAACCCTCCAACAATCGGATGCTGCGGGTCGGTCAGCTGGGCTTCGCCGGCGCCGACGCGCATTCCATTCGCCGCCACCCGGGCCGTATCGACATAGGCAAAGCCATAATAACGTCCGCGCACCGACTGGACTGCTTTGCCGAAAACCCGCGCCGCCCGCTCCGATTCCGCGCCCGCCAAGGGATCCCGGACAAGGGCCGTCGCCGCTCCACGCTGCGCGCCGGCGACCGCATTGCCGATCGGCGCAACGCTATGATCCTCTACCTTTCCGGAGGGATAGAATGCGTGTCGGCTGGTCCCTTGATAGACGTGATAGGCATCGAAGGGCGAGGAGCGCATCGTGATCCCCGCAAATTTGTAGATTTCATAATGGTCGGTGCCATCGAAATGAAATTCCTTCAGGCGTTTCTCGATGATCAGGTCACGATCGATCGTGTCGATGCAGGTGCATGCCATGACACGCCCCATGATTTCCTCGAACCAAAGGGGCGACAGTTTGGCCTGCAGCCAGCCGACGTGCTCGACAAAGGTCCTTGCATGGCCCTCGATGCAGAGGGGGAGGGTCTGGTCAAAGGGGTTCTCGTCGTCGAACGTCGCTGATCGGGAGTCGTGGAAGGCAAAAGTCTCGCCGCCGCATTCGGCGAGAAGCAGGGCCGACCAGGAGCGGACTTCCGGATCGGGGTCCGTGCCGAATTCCGCGATCTGATCCCGAACGCGATCGCTCCGCAGCTTCTGCAACAGCCAGAGATAGGCCCTGCGCACACGTTCGTCCGGATCGGCCCGGGCCGCATCCAGCACGATGCCGGCTGCATCCAGCGGATGGCGATCGGCATATTCCCACATGGCACGCTCGCGCTCGACCGCCAGCGGGTGATCGAAGGCGGTGGCCTTCAGCTCGTCGTCGGACCGACTATCGAGGCGCAGAACGTCCTTTCCACTCAAGCGGGAGAACTCGATGCGATCCGCGGGATCCAGGCTTGCTGGCCAAAGGCTGAGAACCGAGGAAGGTTGAAGTCGCGGAATCTCCTGCACAGGAAGATCTGCTTGCTGCCCCATCTGATAGCCTCCGTTGCCTGGCCCGCCGAGCCGAACCCCGATGAAATCTATCAGAGCCCCGGGATACCGACTTCTCCCGGATTGCGTCCCGGATCAGAAAAATCCAATCTGATCAGATGGCTGTCTCCCGAATTGTCCATGAATCCGCGCGACCTATTCTGTAAGTATGACGATTAAAACGCGCCCTTCAGGTTTCGCAATCCAAGATAAGCGTGCAGCGATTTCTCCATGCTATGTTGAGCAACAACATCATTTGTGGAGACGCGATCATGCCGAGACCGATCATGCAGGGCCCGTATCGGACCTTCCGCCGTCTCAATCAGAACGAGACCTTCCTCGAGTTCGAGGGCTCGACCATCACCATCGATCTCAAGGCCCGCAAGCCCGGCGGGGCCTGGATGCACGAGGAGCTGAAGCTGCGCGCCTTCATGCGGCTCGAGATCTTTCCGCCCTACATCAACAATCTCGGCACGCGCGAATTCCAGTTCATCATTCGGGACTGGTGGCTGAACGGAAAGAGCGAGATGCTGAGCGAGCTCTTCTACGACGATCCGCGCGGCTATTGGCTCGGCAACGAGAAGCAGCCGCACGACAGATATCGCGACTTCGTGCCGGCGACGGTCACGTTCCGGGTCTCCAATCATTACGATGTCACGGTCGACAATGGCGGCCGGGCCGACGCGTTGTTCGCGCCCGCCACCCAGCTCGAGATCCGCAACCTCACCAGCCACGATCTGCGGATTTGGCAGCCGGTCGAGGAGCGGGGCGAACGGCCCACCTATATGCTCCCCGGCAATCGCATCTACTGGCAGATCCTCGCACCCGACCACGTCAAGAAGAGCGGTGCCGCCGGCCTCTTCGCGGATGGGCAGCGCGGGCCGGTCATCGTCTTTCACAACAAGCCTCGCGGTTTCGATCTGTCGAACGAAAGGGACCGGGCCGAGCATCTGCTCGCGGTCAGCGACCTGCCGGCCGAGGATCAGCGCGGGTCAGGGAGGTTCGCCGCCCGCGCTCCTTATGGCCGCGACGGCCATCTGCTGGAGGCCCTGAAGGTTCAGCAGGACGGCAATGTCACCCTTTCCCCGCTCTATCGGCCGAAGCGGGATCTCGAGATACGCTGGGCGCTTGCTGATGGCGGACTGGAGGAGGTCGCGCGTGGCCTCCGCTCGCATGGCGGGCGGCTGTCGGGCGCGATCCGAATCGGCAGCCCGTCGCGCAGCCTTGGCACGGCCGATCAGGGACCGGTCGGCGACGAGCCTGTTGATTGCTGCGACTTCCCGGCGCGGATCACCTACGCGATCAACTACAGCATCGCGGTCAACCGGGAGGAGTTCGTGGAGGACCAAGCGGGCATCGCCATCGCGGTCGGTGTCGACGACGTGCCCCCGCGCGATGTCACGGTCGCGTTCGACAAGCCTCATATCGGCCATGTCCTGAGTCGTTATCTGGAATTCGGCCCGGGTCATTGCACGGGCATGCACGAGATCACCCAGGCTGAATATGATCATGGGGTGAACTTCTGCCGCTACTGGCGGGGGGTGCCGCTCGACCCGAACGATCCGCGCTGGGCCGACTTCGAGGATTTCGATCCGTTGAGAGACTATTGAGGCTGCTCGCCGCGGCCCGGCTGACGAAGATCCTGCTGCTTGGCCTCGTCGCCGGCCTGACCTTGCTTCCCGCGCTTGTCCGCAGTCGCATGCGGCGGGACCCGGCCCTGCTCCGCCGGGCGCAGGGGCTGGCGCTCGTCAGGCTCTGCGAGCGCGCGGGGCCGGCCATGACCAAATTGGCCCAGCTGGCCGCCGCCCGCGCGGACTTGCTGCCGGCGGCCTTGATCGCGCCGCTGGCGCGCGTCCAGGATCGGGCGCGGCCGCCTTCGACCCGGGCGCTTCGCCGCGCCTTGGGCCGCGCCTACGGGCCTTCGGAAGCCTGGCCGTTCGCCATTGATAACTGGACGCCGGTTGCCGCGGGCAGCGTTGCCGCGGTCCTGGCGGCGCGGCTGCCGGGTGGCGAGGCGATCGCCCTCAAAGTGGTCCGGCCGGGCGTCGGCGCCAGGATCAGGGCGGACCTCGTCTGGCTGGGCTGGCTCCTCGGGCTCGCAGCCCGGCTCCAGGCTTTTCGCGCGATCCCCCTCCGGCATGCTTTCGCCCAGCTGGCGCCGCTCATCGCGCGGCAAGCGGACATGTTCGAAGAGGCCCTGTCGGGCACCCGGCTCGGCATGGCCGCGGGCCCCGGCGTGATCCTGCCGGCAATCGTGCCGGATCTGACGCGCGCCAGCGTCTTGGCGATGCGCTTCGAGCGCGCCGCGCACCGGCTGACCGATCCCGCCGTGCCACAGCCGGTCTACGAACAGGGCTGCCGCCTGCTGCTCGCCGCGCTTTATCGGATGATCTTCGTGACCGGCTTCGTCCATTGCGACCTTCACCCGGGCAATGTCGGCTGCGACGACCAGGGCCGGGTCATCCTCTACGATTACGGCCTCGTCGCGGAGGTGACCGAGGCGGACCGCGCGATCCTGGTCGGTCTGTTCACCGCTATCACGACCCGGGACCCGGTGCGCGCGGCCCGGGAGATTCTCGCAAGCGCGGCCACGATCCCGCCGGACCTCGACCGGAATAGCGTCATTGCGGATGCCGATTTGTTGCTGGAGCGCTGGGCCGGCAAAAATGCGGGGGAATTCCTGGTCGCGGCTTTGGTGCGTGACCTGTTCGCGCTTCAGCACCGCCATGGCATTGTCGCCATGCCCAGCTTTGCCGCCGCGATCTGGTCCCTGGCGACGTTCGAGGGTCTGGTGCGCCACCGCTACCCGCAACTGGACTTCCAGGAGCAGGCAAAGCCCTTCCTGATTTCCCATCTCCTCATCTCGTCACGCTGGTGAGGTTTCGCCTTCGGGCTCGGTTACTTTTCTGGGAAGGTCCCCTCGGGTCGGTCGGGCAAGTCCGGAATTCCCCGGACTATTTGCGCAAGTGCGCCGAGATCAGCCGTTCCGCAGTGAGTACGAAGGCGTTGGCCGGGCCTCGCTGGCCGAACACCATATGGGTCGACCAGGCGCCCTCGATCAGCAGGATCAGGCCGTCGGTCAGCCCATCGGGGTCTTCGGCGTCGAGCGCGCCGACAATGCCGTGCAGGCGATCGCGGAATTTCGCCTTGCAGGATTCGATGACGAGGCGGCCGGGATGACCCTCGTCCCGGAACTCGACGGCCGCATTGGACATCAGGCAGCCGCGGAAACCCGGCTCCTCAAGCTCGGCGGCCATATGGGCGAGGATCGCGCGCAGCTTCGCCAGCGGGCACGCGCCCGCCGCCTCGATATCCGCATCCAACTCCGCCATGCCCTCGGCCGCGAAAGTCTCCAGGCAGGCCGCGACCAGAGCGTCCTTGGACTCAAAGCTGCGATAGAGGCTCGGCTTGGTGACCCCGGCCTGGCAGACGATCTCATCCACACCCACCGCGCGGATGCCTCGCTGGTAGAACAGCTCGAGTGCGGTCTCGAAAATCCGTGTCGCAGCGGTCTTGCGCGGCGCATCGGCTACCTCGCCGCAGCCCGCGGGCAGGTCCTCTTCCTTCATTGGCTTTCGCTTCCGGTTCTTATTTTTTGGCTTGACTGAATGTTACTGATCGGTACGTAGCACGAAAGGACGTACCGGTCAGTAACAAAATTCGTCATCCACCATTGTCACGAATGTCAGGTGAAACCAATGGCCTATCGCTCATTCGGAACCATGTACCCCACTATCATCGCCACCGCCGACTCACCGGGCAGGACCGAGTCGGAGATTTTCGCCCCGCTGGAGCAGACAGTGATCGCGCTGGCCGAGGCTGATCCGGTGGCGAGCCTCGGCGCGCCCAGCCGCTTCGCCCGTTTCTACGAGCGCTGGTTCGGCTTCAAGCGTCATAGCCCGCTCGCCGACGGCCGGCTGGAGGCGCTGAGGCGTTTCGCCGTCCTGGCCCGCTTCGCGGCCGGCGGCCTGCCCGCGGAAGAGGTGCGCCGTTTCGTTGCCGCCGGCTTCTCCCTGACCCAGGCGCGGGCGCTGCAGCGCCGTGCAACCTGCGCCGTCTGCTGAGTCTTCCACCTATGTATCGCAGCGTTCCCGAGCAGAGCTCGTCCGTGCCCACCAGGCCCGTCTCCAACGCCCCCGCGCCCGTGGGCGATGACGTACCGGCGCCCGAGGCGCCGCGCCCTCTGTCCAACCGGGCAAAGGGGATCATCGTCGTCGCCCTGCTCGCTTTGGTCGGCTTTGGCATCTACAAGCTCTTCTTCTCCGGCGAGAGCCCGCCCGCCGCGCCGCCGCCCCCGGCGGTGACGGTCTCCCAGCCGCTCGCTTATGACGTCGTCGACTGGGACGATTATGTCGGCCGCTTCGAGCCGGTCGCCAATGTCGAGATCAAGCCGCGCGTCTCCGGCTATCTGCGCACCACCCATTTCCGCGACGGCGACTATGTCCGCCAGGGGCAACTGCTGTTCACTATCGACGCCCGCCCCGCTCAGGCCCAGCTCGACCAGGCCCGGGCCCAAGTCGCCCGTGCGCAAGCGGCGCTCGTCAATGCCCGCACCGAATATGCCCGCTCGCAGACCCTGCAGCGCGCCGATGCAGTAAGCGTGGAGGAGGTCGAGCAGCGCCGCGCCGCGATGCGCGCCGCCCAGGCCGATCTCGCCGCCGCCTCGGCAACGGTCCGCGCCCAGGCGCTGAACGTCGGCTTCACCCGCGTCACCGCGCCCATTTCCGGCCGCATCTCGGACCGTCGGGTCGATCCGGGCAATGCGGTGACCGCGGACCAGACGGTGCTGACCACGATCGTCTCCACCGACCCGCTCCACTTCGTCTTCAACAGCTCGGAATCTTTGCTGCTCAAATATCAGCGCCAGCAATCCGGCACCGCGGCCGGCACGCCGGTGCGCATCCGGCTGCAGGACGAGGCGGACTATGTCCATTCGGGCACGCTCGACTTCGTAGACAATGCGATCAACCCGGGCGCCGGCACGATCCGGGCACGCGCAATCGTGCCCAATCCGGACGGCTTCCTCCGGCCTGGCATGTTCGGCCATCTGCGCCTGTCCGCGACCCGGCCCTATCGCGCCATGCTCGTGCCCGACACCGCGATCGTCACCGACGGCGCCCGCCGGGTCGTCTATGTCGTCGACAGCCAGAACAAGGTCGCCGCCCGGCCCGTCGAGTCCGGCCCGCTGATCGGCGCGCTCCGCGTGATCCGCTCCGGCGTCCGGCCGAACGAAAGGGTGATCATCGATGGCGTCCAGCGGGCCCAGCCGGGCCAGCCGGTCACGCCCAGCGCAGGCCGCATTCCACAGCCCGCCGCCAATGCTCCGGCCGCCCAGGCGCCGGCGGCAGCGCCAGCCTCGATTGCCACGCCGGCCGGCCAGCGCTGATGACCGCCACGTCATGAACATCTCGCGCTTCTTCATCGAGCGGCCGATCTTTGCGGGCGTCATCGCGATCTTCATCGTGCTGATCGGCGCCTTCGCCTATCCACAGCTGCCGCTCGCCCAATATCCGGAGATCGCGCCTCCGACGATCACGGTGAACGCGGCCTTCCCCGGCGCCTCGGCGGAAACCCTCGCCGAGACGGTGGCGACGCCGCTCGAACAGGAGATTAATGGCGTTGAGGGGATGCTCTACATGAGCTCCTCCTCGACCTCCGCCGGCCAGGTGGCGATCACCGTCACCTTCCGTCCGGGCACCGATCTCGATGCCGCGCAGGTGCTCGTCCAGAACCGGGTCGCGCTCGCCGAGCCGCGCCTGCCCGAGCAGGTGCGGCAAATCGGCATTACCGTCGCCAAGCAAAGCCAGGGCTTCCTGATGATCGTGGCGCTGACGTCGACCGATCCGAGCATGGATATCGACTATGTCGGCAATTACGCCAATTCGAACATCCGCGACCGGCTGCTCCGGCTGCAGGGTGTCGGCGGGGTGCAGGTGTTCGGCGGCGGCAATTATTCGATGCGGGTCTGGATCGATCCGGACCGCGCTGCCGCCCGTAACCTGACCGCCGCCGAGATCGTCGCCGCCCTCCGGACGCAGAATGTCCAGGTCGCCGGCGGCGCCGTTGGCCAGCCCCCGGCCGGATCCGGCAATCCGGCCTTCGAGCTTCCGGTCGAGGTGCAGGGCCGGCTGCGCGATCCGGCCCAGTTCGCCGACGTCGTGATCAAGACCGATGCGAGCGGCGCGATCACGCGGGTGCGCGACGTCGCCCGGGTCGAGCTGGGCAGCCAGGATTATGGCATCCGCGGCGCCTTTGACGGCCGCCGGGGCATTGCCTTGGCGGTCATCCAGCAGCCCGGATCGAACGCGCTCGACGCCGCTCGGCTGGTGCTGGCCGAGATGGAGACGGCCGCGGCCGATTTCCCGCCGGGGCTGCATTATTCCATCCCCTACAACCCGACCGAATATGTCGCGGCCTCGGTCGAGGCGGTGCAGTCGACCCTCGTCGAGGCGATCCTGCTCGTCATTCTCGTCGTCGTCGTCTTCCTGCAGACCTGGCGCGCGGCGGTGATTCCGATCATCGCGATCCCGGTCTCCCTGATCGGCACCTTCGCGATCCAGCTCGCGCTCGGCTACTCGATCAACTCCTTGTCCCTGTTCGCCCTCGTGCTTGCGGTCGGCATCGTCGTCGACGATGCGATCGTGGTCGTGGAGGCGATCGAAAAGCATATCCGAGAGGGCCTGAGCCCGCGCGAGGCCGCCCACCGGACCATGAAGGAAGTGTCCGGCGCTTTGGTCGCGATCGGCCTGGTGCTGACCGCCGTGTTCGTGCCGACCGCCTTCATCTCCGGCATTCCCGGCATCTTCTATCGCCAGTTCGCGGTGACAATCGCCTCGGCCGCGTTGATCTCGCTGCTGGTCTCGCTCACTCTCTCGCCGGCGCTGGCCGCTCTGTTGCTGAAGCCGCATCATGAGGCGGACCCGAACGGGGGCAACCGCTTCACCCGGCCGCTGCGCCGCGGCGCAGCCTGGTTCAATCGTGGCTTTGACAATTTGTCGGACCGCTATGGCTGGCTGACCGGCAAGCTGATCCGCCGCACGACGGTGATGCTCGTCATCTATGCCGGCCTGCTTGCGCTCACCGGCTGGCGGCTCACCGCCACGCCCACCGGCTTCATTCCCGAGCAGGACCAGGGCTTCCTGATCGGCGTCGTCCAGCTCCCGCCCGGCGCGTCGCTGGAGCGGACCGAGGCGGTGCTCAACCGGGTCCGCGATGTCGCCCAGCGCACGCCGGGAATTACCGGCTCGGCGAGCTTTGCCGGCCTGGACGGCGCCAGCTTTTCCCAGGCCTCCAATGCCGGCGTGCTGTTCATCAAGCTCGCCGACGCGTCGGAGCGCGGCGCCGACCAGTCCGCGACTGCGCTCGCGGGCAGCATCACCGGCGCGATCGCGGCGCGGGAGCAGGGGGCCAACGTCTTCTTCCTGTCGCCGCCCGCCGTGCAGGGCCTCGGCAATGGCAGCGGCTTCACGATGATGATCCAGGACCGCTCGGGCGCCGGCTATCGCGCGCTCGAGGGGGTGACCATGCAGATGATGGGCGCGGCCGCGCAGGACCAGAGGCTGACCCAGGTCTTCTCCCTGTTCAACACCGGCTCGCCCCGCATCCGCGCCAATGTCGACCGCGACCGCGCGCAACTGCTCGGCGTGCAGCCGAGCCAGGTGTTTGACGCGCTCGGCACCTATCTTGGCTCCACCTATGTCAACGACTTCAACCTGCTCGGCCGCACCTTCCGGGTGACCGCGCAGGCGGAGCCGACGGCGCGCGACAGCCTTGCCGATATCGGCCGGCTGCAGGTCCGCTCGGTCAGCGGCGCGATGGTGCCGCTTTCCGCGGTGGCGACCTTCGAGCCAGACAGCGGGCCGGTGCGCGTCGTGCGTTACAATCTGTTCCCCGCCGTCGAGCTGCAGGGCCAGACCGCGCCCGGAATCTCCTCCGGCGTCGGCCTCTCGACCATGGAGCAGTTGGCTGCGCGCACCTTGCCACAGGGCTTCTCCTATGAATGGACGGGGCTCGCCTATCAGCAGAAGGAGGCCGGCTCGACCGCGGCTTTGATCTTCCTCATGGCGGTGGTCTTCGTCTTCCTCGTGCTCGCCGCCCAATATGAGTCCCTGACCCTGCCGCTGGCGGTGATCCTGATCATCCCGATGTGCATTCTCGCGGCGATGGTGGGCGTCAACATACGTGGCCAGGACAATAATATCCTGACCCAGATCGGCCTGATCGTGCTGGTCGCGCTCGCCGCGAAGAACGCGATCCTGATCGTGGAGTTCGCCAAGCAGGCGGAGGAGCAGGACGGCCTCTCGCCGATGCAGGCGGCGATCCGCGCCGCCCGCCAGCGCCTGCGCCCGATCCTGATGACCAGCTTCGCCTTCATCTTCGGCGTGATTCCGCTGGCCATTGCCTCGGGTCCGGGCGCGGAGATGCGGCAGGCGCTTGGCACCGCAGTCTCCTTCGGCATGCTCGGCGTCACGATTTTCGGCCTGATCTTCACGCCGATCTTCTACGTCGTCTGCCGCGCGATCGGCGACCGCGTGTCGCTCTGGTGGCGGCGGGGCAAGAAACCGCCCGAGCCCGCGCCGGTGGCGGCGGAATGAGCATAAATATGAAGCAGCTTCTTCTCTCCGCGACCGCCGCGCTGGCGCTGGCCGGCTGCACCGTCGGCCCCAATCATGTCCGGCCGGCGGCGCCGCAGGCGGCGGGCGGCGCCTTCATCGGCGCGAACAATCCAGCCTTTACCCTCGCCGAGCCGGCAGCGGGCTGGTGGCGGCTCTACCGCGATCCGGTGTTGGACGAGCTTGTCGAGGAGGCCCTGCAGCGCAACACTGATTTGCGCGTCGCCATTGCCAATCTCTCCCGTGCCCGCGCTTTGCTGCGCGAGACCCGCGCGGGTCGGCTGCCGCAGGTCGGCGTCGAGGCCGGCACCACTTATTCGCGCGTGCCGGAGAGCCAGGTGCCGGCGGGCGCCGACCGGGACAGTTGGTCATTCGATGCGGGGCTCAACGTCTCTTACGAGGTCGACCTGTTCGGCCGGGTGACCCGCTCGATCGAGGCGGGCCGCGCCGATCTGGCCGCGGAGGAAGCCGCCCGCGACACCGCCCGCGTCATGGTCGCGGCCGAGACCACACGGGCCTATGCCGATGCTGCGGCCGCGGCGCAGCGGCTCGACGTCGCCGAGCGCAGCCTCGCCCTGATCGAGCGCACCCGCGATCTCACCACCCGGATGGCCCAGGCGGGGCGGGGCAGCGGCCTCGACGTCGCCCGGGTCACCTCCCTTGCCGAGCAGCAGCGTGCCTCCCTGTCGCCGCTGCGGGCCGAGCGCGACGGGGCATTGTTCCGCCTCGCCGCGCTCACCGGCCGCGCGCCCGCCGCACTGTCCCCCGCGGCGGGCGCGCGCCGGACCAGCTTGCACCTGGATCAGCCCATTCCGGTCGGCGACGGCGCCCGCCTGCTCGCGCGTCGCCCCGACATACGCGAGGCCGAGCGCCGCCTCGCTGCCTCCACCGCGCGGATCGGCGTCGCCACCGCGGACCTTTACCCGCGCATCACCCTGGGCGGGGAGGCCGGGGCGACCGGCCCCTCGCTCGGTGGCCTCTTCACCGGGGGGCCGCTGCGCTGGCTGCTCGGCTCGCTGATCAGCTGGTCCTTCACCGACCAGGAGACAGTCCGCGCCCGGATCCGCGCCGCCGAGGCAACGAGCGAGGCCGATCTCGCCCGCTTCGACGGAGCAGTGCTGAACGCGCTGCGCGAGACCGAGACCGCGCTGTCCGCCTATCGCAACGAGATCGACCGGCACAGCGCGCTCACCGCCGCCCGCGACGCGGCGGCCCGCGCGGCCGAGCTCGAGCGGCTCCGCCTGCGCGCAGGCCGCTCCGATTCGCTCGCGGTCCTCGACGCCGAACGCACGCTCGCGGCCACCCAGGCGGCCGTCGCGGACTCCGATGCGCGGCTGGTCTCGAACCAGATCGACCTGTTCCGGGCGTTGGGCGGCGGCTGGTAAGGAGGCGGGGTCCGCCAAGCCTTCGATTTCAGAAGAGGGTGCTGCGCCATGCAGTCCGGTGCAAATTTGTCTCCGGCCCGAGGCCTCGCGACCCGGACACTATATGCCAGAAATCCTGGGCGGACTGATGGAGATCAGCCCTGGCCCGCACGATCCGCGCTAGGACGCGCGGCCTCCAGCATGAGGGTGAGTGATCGATGCGTTTCGCAAGGCGGCTTGAGCTGCTCCATTTCTCGACGAAGGAGGTGCCTGCCCGAGACCGGCACGAAGCCTGGGTCAATCGGGGCTGGCCGAGCCTCGCGCCGATCTACCGCACGGAGCCTCTCGTGCCATTCGCCGTCTCCTCGGAAAGCCTCGGGCTCGGAGAGATCGTCATCCACTATGTCACGATGACCGGTCAGCGCTGGACGCGGGACGCGGCGATGCTGCGCTCCGGGGCAACCGATGCCCTGGTCGTTGCGCTGACCCTCGAGGGCGAGGCGCATGGCGCGATGGGCGCGCGCAGCTTCCGCACGGGGCCCGGAAGCGTCCAGCTCTGCGACCTCGGCCAGGAGTCCAGCCACGTCTCGAGCGCCAGCCGCACCATCCTGGCGATCATTCCCCGCGCTGTCGCAACCGCGAAGGGCCTGGACGTGGCCGCGCTCCATGGCGTGGTCCTGACCTCGGGCGCGGCCTCAATGCTGGCGCCGCATTTGCTCAGCCTTCGAAGCATGGCGGCGACCCTGACCGTCGCGGAGGGTGCCCAGCTCGGCCGGATGTTCCTGGAGATGCTCACGCTCGCGGCCGCAACGGTTGCAAATCCGGCCAGCAAGCCCTTGCACCCTCGCACAGCCGCCGCGCGCGCAGTGCGCCTTTCGATCGAAAGCCGCCTCGGTTCGGCGGGCCTGACCATCGCCAACCTGTGCCGGGAACTGGGCATCTCTCGAGCGACGCTCCACCGTCTGTTCGAAACCGAGGGTGGCGTGCAGGCCTATATTCGCCAGCGCCGGCTGGAAGCGGTGCGGCTTGCCTTGTCCGATCCGGACAGCCTCGAACCGATCCATGCCCTTGCCGAGCGTTTCGCGTTCAGCGACGCGGCGCATCTGAGCCGGCTCTTCCGATCCCGCTTCGGCCTCACTCCAAGCGATCATCGCGCCCGGGCCCGGGACTCCTGACAGGCAGAATACGGGACCGGTCGAGCGCTTTGAGACGTGCGTTCAAGCCGGTGGGATGCCCGTTCAACGCCGCCTCGCCAAGCCCTTGATAAGGCGACACCTTGCCACATGGCTCGCCCGACGGCGTGCGCCTATTTTCCTTGAGGATTGAACTTTATGCCGAACATCACCGGGACCGAGAATGGCGAGCCTCTGAACGACACCGCCGACGATGACGTCATTTTCGCGCTGGGCGGCGACGATGCGATCACGGTGACGAACGGCCGCGACGAAGTCCATGGTGGCAGCGGCATCGACACGCTCATCGTGAACTATGCGGACGCCACGACCCGCATCACGACCTATGGCGGCGTCGGCCAGCCGACCCGGCCAATTGCGGACGGCAGCGGCGGCTATGCGGGCTTCATCGGCGACCTCCTCAACCGCTTCGTGTCGTTCGACGGCATCGAGAAGTTCGTGATCAGCACGGGCAGCGGCGACGACCTCATTCTGCTGCCCAACGGCAACACCGTCACCAGCGACATCGTCAATCTGGGCAGCGGTAATGACGAGGTCGCGCTCGGCCGCGGCGTCGATATCGCCGATGGCGGCACGGGCATTGACGGGCTCGACGCCGATCTCGCGCAAGTCGCCGTCGGGATCAGCATCGACCTGAATGCCAATAGCTATACCGGTCTCGCCGGCAGCAATTTCACCAATTTCGAATATTTCACCGATCGCGACGGCGGCTTCCGGACGGGCACCGGCAACGACATGGTCGTCACCCGTGACGTCGATCTCGACGACAATGTCCGGCTCGGTGCCGGCAATGACAGCGTAACCCTCTACAACGGCACCGATTTCGTGGTCGGCTACGGCCTCGACACCCTCCCGAATGAGGGTGGCTTCGACACGCTCGTCGTCGACTACAGCGCGGCGACGGCCAGCATCACCACCGACGGTGGCTTCCTGCAGGCGGACGCGAACGGCCAGGGCTGGGACGGGCGGATCACCGATGGCGGCTCGCGCTTCGCCATGTTCTACGGCTTCGACCGGTTCGACATCACCGCCGGCTCGGGCAATGATACGTTCAACTATTTCAACCTGACCAACGACGCCGATAATATCTTCCGCCTCGGCGCCGGCAATGACAGCGTTAACCTCAGCCAGAGCACCGGCGACAACTTCATCGACGGCGGCACCGGCAACGACACGATGACCGGCGGCTTCGGCAACGACACCTATGTCGTCGACAGCGCCGCGGACGTGGTTAACGATTTCTTCGGGGGCATCGACGAGGTCCGCACGACCCTCGCCAGCTACACGCTCGCGAGCGACCTCGAGAACCTGACCGGCATCGGCAATGTGAACCAGACGCTGACGGGCAATGCGTCGGCGAATGTGATCGACGGCGGCCTTGGCAGCGATTCCATTTTCGGCCTGGCAGGCAACGACACGCTGAAGGTCACCGGCGGCACCACCGGCGCCAACACGCCGATCAAGAACGTCAATGGCGGTGCCGACAATGATCTCCTGATCGTCGATTACAGCGCGATGACCGAGCAGGTCGGTTTGTACGTGCAGAGCGACGGCGCCAGCGGCGCGACCGGCTTCGCCGACATTCCCAACGGCACCTTCCGGCTCGGCTTCACGCAGGTTGAGCGGGTCCATCTCACCACCGGTAGCGGCAACGACATCGTCAACGGCTTCCGGCTCGACGACGTGATCAGCACCGGCGCGGGCAATGACATCATCCTGGCCGGCGCGGGCAATGACGAGATCAATGGCGGGCTTGGCGCGGACGACATGCGCGGTGGCGACGGCGATGATAGCTATGTCGTCGACAATCTCGGCGACGTCATCGAGGAATTCTCGTCCGCCGGCAGCGGCGCGGATCTGGTCACGACCGGCCTCGCGAACTACACGCTCGCCAACAATGTCGAGAGCCTGAACGGGACCTCGGACGCGGGCCAGACCCTGATCGGCAACGGCCTGGCCAATGTCATCAACGGCGCGGACGGCAACGACTTTCTGATCGGGGGCCGCGGCGACTCGCTCATCGGCAATGGCGGCGACGACCTCCTGCAACTCGGCGGCTTCGGCGTCTCCAGCGGTCTGTCCTACGCCCAAGGCGGCGCCGGCGGCACCGACACTTTGCGCATCGACTTCTCCGGCTATGCCGGCGCGGTCACGACCGGCATCGGCTCGTCCATGGACGGTGGCCATGCCGGCGCGTTCATGGATTCGGCGGGCATGTTCCCGGCGAACATCCTGGTCAGCTTCCAGGGCATCGAGAAATTCGAAATCACCGGGACTGCTGGCGACGACACTTTGACCGGTGGCGAGAGCGACGACATCCTGAACGGCGGCGGCGGCAACGATGTACTGAACGGCAATGGCGGCAATGACGTCCTCGACGGCGGCACCGGCGCGGACGTGATGACCGGCGGGTCTGGCAATGACGGCTATGTGGTCGACCAGGCGGGCCCGGGGGCGCTGGTGACCCTCGCCAATTACGATTATTACGACATCGCCTCCGGTTCGCGTGCCCTTACCCCCGATCTGGTGGCGTCGGGTATCTCTGCCTCGCCCCTCAACATCGTCGGGGC
>Ga0268266_10000843_pt1 | contig 39937 bp, 44 predicted proteins | sample KBSS13metaG_FD_190356 | JGI IMG/M metagenome (GOLD analysis project Ga0268266, IMG submission 190356) | Switchgrass rhizosphere microbial communities from Kellogg Biological Station, Michigan, USA - KBS S1-3 metaG (SPAdes) (version 2) | ecosystem: Host-associated > Plants > Roots > Rhizosphere...
CCTGGCCAATACGCCGAGAGACTCGGCAAACCTGTGGACGACTTACAAGCTCCCGCGTGGGCTCACTCTCGGTTATGGTGTCAATTACACCTCCTGGGTGTGGACGACCGCGAGCGGTGCGACCCCGACGGCCGTTTATAACCGCGCGACCATTCCCGGTTTCGTCCTCCATAACCTGATGGTGTCCTACGACGTGAGCCGCATGCTCAACCTGCAGCTCAATGTGACCAACCTGTTCGACAAGGAGTACTTCACCCAGTTGCGCACCGTGTCGACCACGAGCGGCTGGGCTTATCCGGGGACCGGGCGCACGGCAATCCTGGCGGCCTCGTTCTCCTTCTGAAGGGCGCCACGACCATGATTCTCCATGTTCCGAACGTATTAACCCAGGCCCAGGTGAGCGACTTCCGCCGGCGCCTGGAGCAGGCCGGCTGGGTTGATGGCCGCATCACCGCGGGACACCAGTCGGTGCTCGTCAAACACAACCTGCAATTGCCACAAAGCGACCCGGCCGCTCGGGAGCTGAGCCAGGCAGTGCTCGCCGCACTCGAGGGCAACTCGCTGTTCTTCGCCGCGGCATTGCCGCGACAGATCTTTCCGCCGCTCTTCAACCGGTACCAGGTCGGCAACGGTTTCGGCAATCACATCGACAACGCGGTGCGCTACGACAACTCGAGACAGCCGCCTTTGCCGGTGCGCACGGACCTGTCGGTCACGCTGTTTCTGTCGGCTCCCGAAGAGTATGACGGGGGCGAGCTCGTGATCGAAGACCCTTCCGGCCTCCACCGGGTCAAGCTGCCCGCCGGTGACCTCGTCCTGTATCCGTCAACCAGCGTCCACCGTGTCGAGACCGTCTCGCGCGGTGAGCGCCTGGCGTCTTTCTTCTGGCTGCAAAGCCTGATTCGCGACCCGGGCGAGCGCCGGCTCCTGTTCGATCTGGACGTGGTGACTCAGAAGCTCGCCCGTGAGTATCCGGGCCATCCGGCGCTGGTCGAGCTGACCGGCGTGTATCACAACCTGCTGAGGCGTTGGACGGGTATATGACCAACCTCGACACGGCGGCCGCCGCGAAGCTGCGGCGATTGCGCGTCCACCGGTTGATCCGACAACTGCACTTCTGGATCGGCGCATGGGGCGCGATCGCCGCGGTTCTGTTCGGCGTCAGCGGATTTCTGCAGAACCATCGCGGTCTGCTGAAACTGCCACAGGGCAGCGCCACCGAAGTCTCGAAGACCGAGATTCCCGTACCGGAAGCGGCACGTGCCTCGCCCGACGCCTTGAAGACCTGGCTGGCCAACTCGCAGCACTTGCAACTCGAAATGCAGCGCGGTCCGCCGGGACGGCCACGCGGTGAAGGCAGGGGCGGCCGCTGGGTGCTCTCGGGCGGCAATGCCCGCACCACTACCCAGGTTGAATACACTCCGGGCTCTGAGACGGCTGTGGTCCGCAATACCGTTCAGAGCCCTCTCGCGGTTCTCGAGCGCCTGCACAAGGGTGTCGGCGGTGGAGTCGCCTGGATACTGTTGTCAGACAGTTTTGCGTTGGGCATGGTAGCCCTCGGCGCCAGCGGTCTCATTATGTGGTCGCGGGGCCGAACCGCGCGACAGATGATGGTCAGTATCGTTGGCGCCGCCGCGGTTGTGTTTATTCTGATCGGCGCGAGCGCTATCGTGTGACGGTGGCTGCCGAGTGCTGCAGTGTTTCCGGGGTGGTGCATGCAAGTGAGTCGTCGTGATCTGATCAGGTGGGGCGTCGCCGGCGTTGGAGTGGCGCTGCTCGGAAAAAATGCCCGCGCGGCGACGTGCTCGGTCGGGAAGACTCTGCAGCAGGTCGCCGAGCTGGTGCTCGCGGACCTGCCTGAAATCGGTGCTTACAACGGAGTGCCCGAGGCTCTCAACGGTGGTTCCCTCGCGCGGCGCATGGATGACTGGTCTCCCGCCGGCGTCGAACACTTTCGCGCCACGCTTGCCCGAGCGGCTCGGATCCTCGCCGGTATCGATTGTGCCGGGACCGGTCCGGCGGCACTGCAATGGGTAGCCGCCCGCGAGCTTATTGCCGCAGGTACGCGCACCGACGCGATCCACTATGGCCGGCCCAATCCATTCTGGTTCTCGGGGCACGTGCCCTATGTCATAACACCCGTTGCCGGGCCTCACATCGATACACCCAATGCAATGCTGGTGCAGCAGTCGCTTGCCACTCCCGCGGCCGTCGATGCCTGGTTGGAGAAGCTCGAATCGTTCGGACGGGGTTTCGATGCGGTGAGCGAGAAAATCGCCGCCGACGAAGCACTAGGTTGCCGCCCGCCGAAGATCCTCATCCACAAGTCATTATCGGTCCTCGATGCTTTTGTGGCGGGCGATGCTGTCAATCACCCGCTGATCGCCGCGTTACGCACGCGAACCGCCGCAGCGGGTCTCGATCCGAAACTGCGCGAAGCGGCTGAGCGTCGCGCGATAGCGGCGCTGGAGCGCACTGCACGCCCCACTTACACGCGTCTCAGGGAAAAACTCGCCGCGATGGAGTCGCGCGGTCAGGAAAGCGCAGGTGTGTGGGCGCAGCCTGAGGGTGAGGCCCTCTACGCCGCAAATGTGCGGGCACTTGGGGATTCGCCGCTGCAACCGGCCGAGATCCATCGCCTCGGACTGGAGGAGATGCGGCGGATTACGGGCGAAATGGACACGCTGCTGCGTGCCAATGGTTATAAAACCGGGACTGTCTCGGAGCGCTATCGCAGTGTCAGTCTCGAGCCCCGCTTCCGCTTCCCGGACAATGATGCAGGCCGCCAACAGGTGCTCGACTACGTTCGCGGGCTCATTCGGAGTGCGGAGGCCAGAAATCCAACCTTCCTCCCGCCGGATCTCTTCCCACGTGCAAAGCTCGAGGTACGCCGGACGCCGCCGTCGACTGAAGCCGGCGCGCCATTCGCCTACTGTGACTCCCCTACACTCGATTCCAACATTCCGGCCATATTCTGGTTGAATCTGCGGGACATGAGCGCGGTGACGCGGGTAGGTCTACCAACCGTGGTCTATCACGAAGCCGTGCCAGGGCACTTCACGGCGGGTGCCGTCCAACACCTGGCCGCCGATCAGCCGGTGCTTCTCAATATCGCCGCGTTCAATGCCTACAACGAGGGTTGGGCATTGTACGCGGAGCGGCTGATGGCCGAGCTCGGCGCCTACGAGCACGATCCATTCGGCAACCTGGGCCGGCTCAGTGACGACCTGTTCCGTGCGATCCGCCTCGTAGTGGACACTGGATTGCACCATCTGCGGTGGACTCGCGAGCGCGCCATCCAGTTCATGATGGAAACCTCGGGCAATGCCGAGAGCGAGGTGGTGGCCGAAGTTGAGCGATATATGGCGTGGCCTGGCCAGGCACTAGGCTATAAGCTGGGTGAGCTGCGCCTGCTCGAGATGCGGGAAGGCTTGCGGCGCCGTCCGGGCAAACGCTTCGACCTTCCGGATTTTCACCGCGCAGTGTTGGCTGGCGGCGCTTTGCCGCTGGACATCGTGGCCAAGCGGGTTGCGGAGCTGACTTGAAAGGGCTGACATGCGGCAAAAGACACGTAGCGCAGGAAAAATTCTGTTTGCACTGGCCGCCCTGTGTGCCTGGCAACTCTCGTCCGGCGCGAAAGCAACCCTCCCGCCGGACCTTGCCCGCGCCGCGGCCGACTATGATCGGGCACAGATTCAGGGCGATAAGGCCCTGCTCGAGCGGCTCCTGGCGGAGGACTATCACCTCGTCAATGGAAGCGGCCAGGTGGAGTTGAAGCCGCAGTTCGTCGCCGAATCGGTCGACCCGGCGTTCAAGTTGGAACCCTTCGTGGTGGAGAATCCCATTGAGACCGTCTGGAACGGCGGCGCCGTGCTGGCCGGTGAGGTGCACCTCGAGGGCCAGGACCACGGCAAGCCGTTCCAGGCGCACTTTCGTTTCGCCGACGTGTGGCGCAAACGCAATGGGGCTTGGCAGGTCGTGTTCACCGAAGTCACCCGCCTGCCGAACTGATCGCGTTATCGTCCTGGCCGCCGGGGTATGTCAGGGGAGAGTGGCTCCCCTAATTCCGGTGGAACACCATGGTGGAGTCCAGCATTCTGCCGTCCGGAAGAGTGCCCTTCGTCACGACCGTCAGGGTTTTTTCATCCGTCGAGACGCGACGCGTGGCGACGATGGCGGGCTTGCCAGCGCGCTTCTGCGTGATTTCAGTGGTCAGCCGGTCGATGCGTTTGAGCGAGATCTTGTTGCCGCCCAGGGAGCCGACCATGTCGTAATCCTTGCCGTCATAGCGCGCCTGGTAGTGGACGAACGTGGGTTTGCCTTCGCCGCTGATGCCACGCGAGGTCATCTTTTCCAGGCCATCGCCGAAGGAGTAGGTCCGCATCTGTCCCTTGGGGCCGGGGGCGGGCGTGAAGCTGGATTTTGCGACATCGAGGAGCCAGGTGCCTACCAGGGGCTCACTGTGATCCTGGGCGAGGGCGAGTAGCGGGAGAAGCGCACCTGCAATGATTGTCAGGAAAGTACCGGGTCTTGCTCTGCTCATACAATCCCCCAGCCATTGTGGCGCGCCTCAAAGCGGCGTCAACTCGACACGAGCGGATACCCTGACTCTCGCCAGGCCTTCATACCGCCATCGAGAGCGATCGCGCGTTGGAACCCTATCTGGCGTAGCGTGGCGGCCGCGAGCGTCGATACGCGGCCGAATTCACACACTGCGAGAATGCGTAATGTCGGATCTGGCAGCTCTTCGTTGACTCTGAGCTCGAGCTGACCGCGCGGCAGGTGACGCGCGCCAGGCACATGCCCGGCGGCGAAGGCATCCCGCTCGCGGACGTCGAGAATGACGAGCTCGCTATCGCGCGCGTCGACCCGCGCCTTGAGCTCATCGAGCGACATGAAGGAAACCAGTGCGGACGCTTCTGACAGCAACTGCGCGATGGTCTTGCCGCCCGAGAGATTCGTACGCAACGCTTCGGTGAGGTGCGTTGGCATGGAGAGATTCAGATTGCGCATCATCTCCACGAATTCGCCGCGATCGCGTTTCTGCAGGCGCGGGTTTTGCTGCAGCTCCTGCCCCAGGACCGTGTGGTCCCGGTTCTTGTACTCGTGCGCGGGATAGACCTCGAGTGTTGGATCCAACCGCAGGAGGCGGTTGAACAGGCTGTCGTGCAGTGCCTCGGGGTCGCCTGTGGGCAGGTCCGTCCGCCCGGTGGCGCCGATGAGGAGGGTGTCGCCGGTGAACAGCCGATTCTCGACTCGCAGGCACATGGAATCCCGTGTGTGCCCGGGTGTGTGCATGACGTTGATTCGCAGCTTCCCAAGGACCATCGACTCGCCGTCGCCCAACCGCATGTCGACGAAGGGGGCGGGACTCGATTGATGCATCGCTATGGGGACGTCGAGCCGTCGGGCGAGCTCGCGAGTGGCCGAGAAGTGATCCGCGTGAGTATGCGTGTCGATGAGGTGCCGGATGCGCAGTCCATGCTGGTTGGCGAGCGCGAGGTAGCGGTCGATCTGGCTCAGCTCCGGGTCGATGACCACGGCTGCGCAGGTCTCCCCGCAACCGACCAGGTAGGACCGGCAGCCCCCCGTCGCGATCTGTTCGAACAGCATGTCTTCGCCTTCTTTGTGGACGATGAGGGGATGTTACGCCCCTTTGGCCGGGGGCTGTAACCGCAGCGCAGTGGAGGGATTCCTGCAGACGCGCCAGCGGCGCGACGCGGGGTAACCGCCTCGGCGGGAGTCGAAACTCCTTTAGAATGGGGCCCCCGGCTACCTGGAACCCGTGGACGATGCGTTATCTTACTGTTGCCGCTCTGCCCGTGGTCTGCGCGCTGATCGGGTGTGCCTATTGGAAGTCGAGCTCACCTGGATCTGCACCGCCGCAGTCGGCCGGGCCGCAGAGCCCGGCTCATACGACGGGTGCCGGGAGTCCGCCGCGGAGCACTTCCGCTCCGCCGTCGTCGACCCCGGCGCCTCCGTCAACTGCCGCCGATCAAGCGGCGGCGTCAAAGTCCGCTGGCAGCGCCGGTAGTGCCGGCTCTGCGCCACGCCAAGCGCCGCCGGCCAAGGACGCCAGGTCTCAATCATCAACGGCGGGTGGGCCCAAACAGAAACCGCCGTCCGCGAGCAAGTCGGAGCAGCCGAAGTCCGCAACGCCGTCGACCGCGGGAGCCCCGGCCGCCGCCAACGCGACCGCCTCTGGGACGCCGCCTGCTGCGCCCGCCGCGGCGAAAGCGAATCCGCCGAGCGCGCCGGCGCTGGATCTCACCTCCCTGGAGCAACGGTTGAAGGACACGAAGGCCATCGGCCTGTTCACCAAGCTCTCCTTGAAGAACCAGGTGGATGACCTGCTGAAACAGTTCCGCGCCTTCTACGACCGCAAGTCTGCCGTTTCCCTGGAGGACCTGCGGCAAAGGTATGATCTGTTGCTGCTCAAGGTGCTGAGCCTGCTGCAGGATGGTGACCCGCCGCTGGCGAGTGCCGTCTCGGGCTCCCGCGAGGCCATCTGGGGCATTCTGTCCGACCCGCAGAAATTCGCGAAGCTTTAACGCGTCACAGGAGTTATCAGACATCATGGTCCGTCGTAAATCCGTTCTGGCTCTGGCGGCCGTGGCCGCTCTCGGTCAACTCGCCATCGGGGTCGCCGCCGACTCATCCCTCGGCAAAGACCTCGGAGCCACGATTGCTTTGCAGGGCATGCCGTGTGACAAGGTCGTCGAGGCGAAACGCAACAGTGACAGCGACTACACCGCCACCTGCAAGGACGGTAACCGCTATCACGTCTTCGTCGATGCGAGCGGACGGGTCGTCGTGCAGAAGATCTGACCGCCATGAGCCCGTTGAGCACGAAACTGGAGCGCGGCCTCGAGCTCGTGCTGTTCGTGAGCCGCTGGCTGCTGGCGCCGCTCTACCTCGGCATGATCGCCGCCCTCGTGCTGATCCTGTACGTTTTCTTTCACGAGTTGGTCGAGCAGTTCCGGCACGCCAACGGGCTGGACGGCGAAGGGGTGATACTCCTGTCGCTCTCGCTGATCGACCTGTCGCTGACCGCCAACTTGATCCTGATCGTGATGTTCTCCGGGTACGAGAACTTCGTCTCCAAGCTGCACATCGCCAACCACGAGGACCGTCCGAGCTGGATGGGCACCGTGGACTTCTCCGGTTTGAAGTTGAAATTGATCGCCTCGATCGTGGCGATCAGCGGCATTGCATTGTTGCGCTCGTTCCTGCCGCTCGGCGATCGCAGTGTTCCCGTCGAGGGCGCGCGCATCGCGTGGATGGTGGCGATCCACCTGACTTTCGTCGTGTCCGGCGTACTGTTGGCGCTGATGGATTGGCTCACCTCCAGAACAGAGGAACATGGACATTCCGGGTGATCGTCGGGTATACCCGCAGGAGTGAAGCTCTCCTTGACTCTGACCTACCTGACCCTGGCCGCGCTCGCCTGTGCCGGCCCGGGCTGCGGTTCCGGCTCAGGCATGCAAGTCTCTTTACCGCCGGGAACGCCGCCAGCTCCCGCGGGGACCGGCCTCAATAGAGTCAACCACATCATTGTCGTGATGATGGAGAACCACTCGTTCGACAACTACCTCGGAGCACTGGCGTACGCTCCGGCAAGTCCGTATCACACCGCCGCGATGGGTTGTGCGGCCAACGATCACAGTTGCGTCGACGGTCTCCTGTGCAGTCGCGATGCGGCGGGCGGCCTGGTCTGCAGCGATTCAAACCTGAAGGACACCGGGGTTGCGGTGATGGCGTTCCACTACCCGAGCCGCTGTGTCGTGCCCGATCTCGATCACTCCTGGCCGGGGTCTCACATGGAGGCGAACTTCAGCGCTCCCAACAGCGCGCTGACCAATCCGTTGAATGATGGTTTCATCCGGGTGAACGCCATCACGGAGCCGGCGTCCGGCAATGCGACCATGGGCTTCTATACCCAGGGCGACTTGCCGTTCTACTACGACCTGGCGCAGAAGTTCGCCATCGACGACCGTTACTTCGCCGCCGTGATGGGGCCGACTCTTCCCAACCGTTTCTATCTCATCGCGGCGACGTCGTTCGGTCACGTGGATACGGGCGATCCGGCACCCTCGGGCGCCTCCAAGCCGATGAACGGCACGATATTGGATCTCCTGGACAAGGCGGGCATCGCGTGGACCAACTACTTCCAGGACGGACCGCAGGAAGCCTCTTTCCGAGCGCCCACGGGAGCGGCGACGGATCCGCACTTCCAACCCGTGCAGACGTTCCTGACCTATGCGTCCGGCGGCGGCACCTTGCCGCCAGTGTCTTTCGTCGATCCTGGATTTGGCGGTGCCGATGAGAACGACGAGCATCCACCCACCGACATTCAGCGGGGCCAGGCCTTCGTATCCCAGATTGTCAATGCGGTTCGCAACGGACCTTACTGGCAGGATTCCGTCATCTTCATAACATGGGATGAGCACGGCGGGTTTTATGATCACGTGGCACCGCCGGCGGCGCCGCAGGGCTCCGCGCGGACACCGGACGGAATCTCTCCTGGTCAGTGCGCCGACCTCTCCGCCCCGCCAGCGAGCCAACAGCCGGGCGGTGGATTCGGTTGCAGCTCGAGCGTGCGCGAGGCCCAGGCCCTGTGTCCCGCGTTGGCCCAGAATCCCAACGGTCCCTACCCGGCGAACTGCGCGAGCTTCGACCAACTCGGGTTCCGCGTGCCTTTCCTGGTCGTGTCGCCCTTCGCGAAGCCGCACTATGTGTCACACACCGTTGGCGATCACACTTCGATTCTCGCCTTCATCGAAGCGCGGTTCCTGGCTCGAGCGCACCTGACATTACGGGATCAGAATGCCGACACGCTCGCGGACCTCTTTGACTTCGACAACGCTTCTTCGCTGAGCACTTCGGTTACCCAGGCGCAACTGCCCACCGTGGATTGCACGCCCGGCCAATAGCCGGATGCATACGTCGTGCCGTGGAGGCAGAATCCGCATGAAGAAATGCGTTATGACACATCCCATCGCCCCTGTTGCCAGCCCCTGCTAGTGTAGTTTCCAGAACGAGAAGGAGTAGCTGTCATGCTGATGCAGGCAGCGTTCCGGTTAGGGGCTGGATCAACCTGTTTACTTGCCGCGGCGGCTGCGGTTGCGACGCCGCCCGCCGGACCTGCACCTCCGCCGCAGTCTCCTGAGGTTATGTTATATATGAGCTGGCCGGTGGGGGCCGGCAGCCGCGGCGCGCCACCGAAGTTCAGCCTGCGACTCGGGCAGGCGCGCATGGGCGGCAATAGCGGCAACCCCCTGGCGATCGGCGACCCGATGCGGCACCGCGAGTTTCTCCGACTGGAAATCTCGGGCCGCCAGGATGTGTCCGCACGGGATATACATGCACTCGACATGCGAGTGAGGTTCGCGGGTCGGTTGACCTACGACATCAATCACGGTGTGTTTGGTTTGCACGCGGAATCCCGGAGTCTTCCCGCCTTGGCTCCGCCCAAACGACCCGCGCTCCATAGCACGAGCGTGGCGGTCAGGTGATCGAGCGGACGCAATCACTCATTCGAGTGTGATCGCCTCCGAGGTGGTCACCCGCGCCAGGCGCGGGAAAATGTATCGGAAGCTGGCGCCGTGGACTTCGGCATTCATTGCGCCGCACAGGTCCTCGGGAATAACCAGCTCGTAGCCGTGTTCCGCCGCGCTGCGCGCGGTGGATTCAACTCCGATGTTGGTCGCGATGCCACCCAGCACGATGCGGCGAATGCCGCGGCGACGCAGTTGCAGGTCCATCTCCGTCCCATGGAACGCGCCCCAGTTCCGCTTGGTGATGAGGAGATCCTCGGGCGGTAGCGGTTCCGGGAGCTCGTCCCAGCCGGGCGGGAGCGCCGCGTAAGGGGTCGGTTGATCGACCGGCGGTCGGAACGCGTCGGCCAGGTTGGTTGCGAAGGACACGCGGACCCAGATCACCAGGGCTCCTGACTCGCGAAATCGCCGGGCCAGGTCCTTCGATCGCTGGTAAACGTCAGCGGCAGCGTGTGGTGCGACCGGCATGGCCAATACGCCCTTTTGCAGGTCGATCAGGACCAACGCGGTGTCTTTCGGATTAAGCTGCATGAAAATCTCCGCCAAACCGGGGGAAGGAGTAACATGAGGATACCCTCATGTAATTCGGATTATGAGGAAAGGCTCATAAATGTCAAGCGACCCTGAAACTGCGGTCGCGCGCGTGCCTAAGCGAGCGCGGGGCAAACAGCGTGTGGCTGAGCTCTTGCAGGCGGCCGCGGCCGTGTTTGCCGAGAAAGGCTACGAGGCCGCGACAATGACCGAGATTGCCGCGCGCGCCGGCGCGCCGATCGGCTCGCTTTACCAGTTCTTTCCGGTCAAGGAGGCGTTGGCTGACAGCCTGGTGCAGAACTACGTCGCGGTCCTGGTTGCCGACTTGCAGGAATTGGAAGCACGCGCCGCGCAATTGGACTTGCCGGTGTTGGTCGAGCGGCTGTTTGGTTTGCTGCGGAGTCATCCAGAAGAGCGTGCCGCGGCGCTGCCGTTGGCGGAGGCGAGGATGGATGAGAAAACACGGCGCACCACGTTCCGTCACATGGTCCGCAAGCACATTGCGGCGATCCTGCGGGCGCGCGCTCCGTCCTTGTCTCAGGACGGCGCACGTGACCTGGCGATTGTAGTGCTGCAGATGATGAAGGCCGTCAGCGCGCTGAGCGACGAGGACGGATTACCCGGGCGCGCCGCTGGAATGCGGGAGCTGCAGCTACTGGCCCTGCGGTATCTCGAAGAGCACCTCGACGGTGTGAGCAGGTGAATGCGGTTCGTTACACGCGGGTTGCAGTCGTCCTACACTGGCTGATCGCGCTGTTGCTGTTCGGTCAGATCGGATTCGGCTGGTTCCTCGAGAGCATTCCGCGTGGCACGCCCGCGCGCGGGTTCTATGTCAATCTCCATAAGTCCACCGGACTGACACTGGCCCTGCTCATTCTCGCCAGGTTGGTCTGGCGTATCGTGCAGCGTCCGCCCGAGCTTCCCTCGCTCATGCCTCTCTGGGAGCGCACCGCCGCCAATTGGAGTCACGTGGCCTTGTATGTCTGCATGTTGGGAATGCCGCTGTCGGGCTACATCGCATCCAACTTCAGCAAGTACGGCGTGAAGCTATTCAATTCCGTCACACTCCCGCCCTGGGGGACGGACGACGCGCGGATCTACGCAATATTCAATACGACGCACCAGGTGCTGTCGTACCTGTTCGTGGCCCTCATCGTCGCCCACGTCCTGGCTGCCCTGCGCCACCTCTCCCGCAAGGATGGTGTTTTCGACCGCATGACCTAGGAATGCTGCTTCGCAGCGCCGGGCTTTACAGCCACTGTGCTGCTGTGCATACTGTGTCTACAGTGAATACAGAGATGCACAGTGCCTTCGTCGTATCCCAGACTGACCCGCGGCCGCTGTATTTGCAGATCAAGGACCAGATCCGGCATCGCATCGCGGTCGGAGCACTCAAGCCGGGCGACGAGATTCCCTCGATCCGGGCCCTCGCGGCCGGCGCCCGGGTCAGTGTCATCACCATCAAGCGGGCCTACCTCGAGCTCGAGCTCGAAGGGATCATCCAGACCCGTCATGGCCGCGGCTCTTTCGTCGCCGAAGGGGTCCGCCTGGCTGACACGCTCAATCAGCAGGAGCTCGATCAGCACCTCCAGGCAGCCGCTCGCGTGGCGGCCCTGCTGCACCTCACCGATGACGACCTCGTCGAGCGGCTGCGCAAGGTCCGCCGTGAGCTCGCCGAGAGAAAGCCATGATGAGCCCTGATACCTCACTCGCGTTCACACTCCGGGGTGTCCGCAAGGCCTTCCGGTACTTCGCGCTGGACGGGCTCGATCTGCAGCTGCCCCTGGGTCAGATCATGGGCCTGGTGGGTCCCAACGGCGCGGGCAAGAGCACGACCATCCGCCTGTTGATGGGGTTGATCGCCCCGGAGGCCGGCGTGATCGAGGTGTTGGGCCAACGTGTGCCCGAGCACGCGGCACGGGCCAAGCGTGATGTCGCGTTCGTCGCCGAAGACATGCGCCTCTATGGCGCGGCGACGCTCGCGTGGCACATGCGCCTGGTCGCCTCGATATTTCCCAACTGGGACGAGGTGTATGCGCAGCAGTTGCTCAAACGCTTCAACCTGCACGCCGAGCAGCCGACCCGCGGCCTCTCGCGCGGTGAGCACATCAAGGCGATGCTGCTCCTCGCGCTCGCCCGCCGCCCGCGACTGTTGGTACTCGATGAGCCGACCTCCGGGCTGGACCCGGTCGCCCGCTACGAGCTGCTGAGCGAGTTGATGGAGATCGTGCGCGATGACAGCCGCTCGATCCTGTTTTCCTCGCACAACACGCTCGATGTCGAGCGTGTCTGCGACCAGATCGCCTTCCTCGACCGGGGGCGACTGGTCGATGTTTCGGACAAGGAGGCCTTCCTCGAGCGGTGGCGGCGGCTGCAGCTCGATGTGCCACCCGGGGTAACGTTACCGGTCCTGGCGGATGTCGTGGAGGTTTCCTCCAGCGCGCGGCTGGCGACGCTGACGACCAACAACTATCAGCCTGAGCTGCAAGCGACGCTGGAGCGCGCCGGCGCGCGGGTGCACGAAGTGCAGCGCATGTCGTTGGAAGAGATATTCGTGGCGAGCGTCATGCGCAGCCGCGGGGAGGCCGCGTCGTGAGCTCCGTTTTCTGGGCCCTGGTACGCAAGGACATGTATGTCCTGCGCGTGTTCGCGATGACAGGAGTGGCGACAGGCCTGGTGGCCCTCGGCGCGATGTTGACCGGCAAGGTGGGTTTCGCGATCGGCGGCATCCTCTACCTGACCGCCCATATCGCCATGGGCATCATGATCGGGATGTACGGCTTCATGTCGGACCGCAAGGAGCAGACCCGCCTGTTCTCACTCAGCTTGCCGATCTCCGGTCAACATCATGACCTGGCCAAGCTGACCGCGGCCTTTGCCACTTACGGCATTCCATGGGCCATCCTCACCGGCGCGGCCGCAATGGTGGTGCTGCTGTCGGGGGTTTTTCCGCGGGGCTTCCTGGTCTACGGACTGCTGGTCCAAGGCTGCTGCCTCGCGCTGTTCAGCGTGTTCGTCGCGGTGCTGTTCGTCGCCAAGACCGAGCCCCTGGCGGGCCTGGCAATTATTGTGACCAACATCCTGTTCAGCCTGTTCATGATGACACTGGCCCAGGAGTCGATCAGCGGCTCGATGAAAGGGCCGCGGATTGTCTGGTCGGATGCCGCGCTCACTCTCGCTGCCTGCGAGACCGGGCTGGCAGTGCTCGCGGTGGTGTTTGCGATTTCCATCATTCTCCGTAAGCGGGATCATCTTTGAGGGAGATCTGTCATGGCTGCTCAGGATCGCGTCCATTCTCTCGATGCCGTGCGCGCGTTCGCGCTGCTGCTTGGCGTTGCTTTCCACGCCTGCATGTCCTTCGTCCCGGGAATGCTTCCGGGTATCTGGGTGACCGTCGACAAGACGCCCAGCGTCGCACTCGGCCAGTTGTTCTTCATCGCGCATATTTTCCGGATGTCGTTGTTCTTTGTCATGGCGGGCTACTTCGCGCGCCTGCTCTACATGCGTTCAGGCCTGCGCGGCTTCTGGGTAAACCGGCTCAAACGCATCGCCGTGCCGATGATTGTCGGCTGGTGCGTGATATTCCCGATCTTCGTGGTGGTGGAGACGTGGGGCGTGCGCGAGGTGTTTGGAGGCCATATGCCTCCAGCCGCAGCCCGGCCGAAAATGCCGCCCGGATTCTTTCCTTTCATGCACTTCTGGTTCCTGTACGCGCTGCTCCTGTTGTACCCCACTGTGCTCGGCTTGCGACGCGCGTTCTTGTGGATCGACCGGGGTAACGCACTGCGTGCGCTGGTGGATCGCGTATCAAGGGTGATTGTCGCGACGCCCGCCGCGATCATATTGGCTCCCGCGATTCTCGGCGCGCCGCTCGCGTTGACACTGTATCTGCGCAAGGCCTGGATCTACTGGGGTGGAATTCCGGCGCAGGACGTGACCTACATTCCGCAACTCACTGTGATGGTCGGATTCGGCACCGCCATGATCGTGGGGTGGTTGCTGCATCGTCGCGCCGATCTTCTGCAGTCGCTCGAGAAGCGCTGGGTCGGTCACTGCGTGGTTGCGCTCGGCGCGACGCTGTATTGCTGCTGCGTCGCCGGAACGAAGATGGTATTCGTGCCTGAGCCGATGGATGCCGCGAAAGCCTTCTTTGCGCTCAGTTATGTCGTCGCCCTGTGGTCCTGGGTGTTGGGCATCGTTGGAGTGTCGCTGCGCTTCCTGTCAGGCGAGAATCGAATCATCCGGTACGTTGCCGATTCGTCCTACTGGATCTACATCGTGCATTTGCCGGTGGTGGCGACGCTCGATATTGTGGTGCGTAGCTGGCCAGTGCACTGGGCGCTCAAGTACGGATTTGTCGTGTCGGTGAGCTTTGGGGTGTTATTCGCGAGCTATCACTATCTCGTGCGCCCGTCCTTCATTGGTAAGTGGCTCAACGGTCGCAAATATCCGCGCCACGCGGCCCCGACGCTGCCGCTTCCCGGGATGCGCATGGCGTGAGCATCGCAAGGCAGGCCTGACTTCAAACGTCAGGCCTGCCAGGGCCGAGGTCGTGCAGACTCAACGGTGCAGTATATCGTCGCAGTCGGTCCCGCCCCGGGCCACGCAGCGGTCGTAGGCGGTACGTTTTTCCTGCTCACGTACGGAGTCGCCGCGTGGACTGTTGGAATCGACCGGCGCGTTGAGAATGGCGTCGCAGTCACCGCGACCTTCTGCTCGACAGCGCTCGAAGTCGTTCCTGCGCGCCTCGTCGCGCGAGGCTGCTACGTTCATACGGTGTTCAGGAGTTGCTACACACCCCCCTGCGAAGATCATAAATGTGGTGAGGCCAAGCGCCGCCACGGACAAATAGCCCTTCATCTTGCGCTCCCCTCCGGCTGCACCGGAGCTGTTAGTGTCTGCAGAGGGAGTTAGCAATCGCTGTACCTATTCGCGGGGTGTCAGTGATAGGTCACAGTCAACAAAGGGGCGCGCTGGCGGCGGTTGGGGCCGGTCGTGTCATCGATTTGCACCAACGTCTCAATGGCAGGCCCGAGATCTTCCATGATACGCGCCTGGAAATCGACCAGGCCCAGCCGTTGGGCGGCAATCATCAGGGGTGTGACATCGACGGATACAAAAGTCTCGATGTCGTTCTTGTTGACGTCACCCTGGATGAGGACGGACGCAAGCGCGGGCTGCGCGTTGCGGTCGAAGTCGGTGCCGATGAGATTCGGCGGTTGAAACGAGACGAGGTCGACGCGGATCGGGACGCTGCCGTTGGGCGGCTCCACGTCGTCGACGAAGACTTCGAGAAAGGCGGAATCGATAATGGCATCGCCCGGTACACCCCCCGGTCCTTCCAGGGAGAAGTCGAGGAAGGTGCGGAATTCGGTGCCGGCGACCGGATCGATCCCGGCGAAAGTGCTTTGTACCGAAGAGGACATCCCTTGCGTCACGACGTAGACGCCGGGCGCGGTCTGCTCGATATCGCCGTCGTAGGCCGGATCGCTTACGATCTGGGTGACCACCTGGGGTGGGCCGTTGTTGTCGCCACCACCGCCGCCACAACCGCAAAGGCCCAGCAGGGCCCCCATTCCTGCAATCAGAAAGCCGTAGACCCTCACTTCGTCCCTCCCTTCGCGCCGCATTCGAGTGTAACTAAATGTAAGATACCCCGAACTGGCTGAAGGTTCCGTGAACAAATGTCGGCCCGGCGCGTTGTAAGAGAACGAGGGTGCGCACTGTGCGCATAGCCATGTTGTGCTCAATAATGCCGGGGAGAGGTATGAAGAAAACCTTGTTAACCGTTCTGGTGCTTGCCGTGTCGAGCGCGTCGTTGGCCCAGGTTGGGACCACCGTGAAGGAAGGCGCCAAGGCGACCGCCGAGAAAGCCAAGGAAGTCGGCGATCAGACCAAGGGCGCGTTCTCTTCGGAGCCCAACAAGTCAGTCGACAAGGCGAAAGCGCACGTCCACAAGGCCAAGGCACATCATCACGCTGGGGCAGCGAAGGATGCGGCCAAGGAGATCCCGAAGTAGCTCTTTCAGTGTTGGGCGGCGCGCTGTTGGTAAACCACCGCGCCGTCGAACACTGTGGTGTACACGCGCGCTTTGTCCAGGTCCGCGGGCGGGATATTGAAAATATCCGCGGTCAGGACCACGAGATCCGCCAGCTTGCCGGGCTCCAGTGAGCCCTTCACCTGTTCCTGGTGCTCGGCGTATGCCGAGCCAACCGTGTAGGCATGCACCGCTTCGGCGACGGTGATGCGCTGTTGCGGTACCCACCCTCCGGGGTTTTTGCCATCGAGCGTGCGACGCGTGGCGGCGGCATAGATGCCCAACAGGGGATCGAGCGGCGCGACCGGCCAGTCCGAGCCGAAGGCGAGTACCGCGTGGTGATCCAGCAGCAGCCGCCAGGCGTAACTCGACTGGATACGGACCGGACCGAGCTCCTTCTCGGCCCAGCGGCCATCGTCGATCGCGTGATAGGGCTGCATCGAGGCAATGACGCCGAGTGTTGCGAATCGCCCCGCATCCTCGGGGCGCAGATGTTGGACGTGCTCGATGCGGAAGCGCCGGTCGGCGGGCCCATTCTCGTGCTCCGCGCGCTCGAAGATATCGAGCACGGTGTGAATCGCCCGGTCACCGATCGCATGGACGGAGATCTGCAGTCCCACCTTGTCCGCACCTTGTATGCTGGCGTAGTAACCGGCGGAGTCCGACAAATCGGAGCTCGATAAGCCGCTGTAGCCCGGCTTGTCCGCGAACGGGGCGTCCATCCACGCCGTCTCCGAGCCTAACGCGCCATCCGCGAAACTTTTCAGGTTGCCCATGCGTAACACCGGGCTGCCAAAGGCGGCCTGCACACCGGCAGTCGCGAGAGCCTTCCAGTCCCGCAAGGGGTTGGCGTTGTAGACCCTGACCCGCAGCTTTCCGTTGCGTGCGAATTTCTCGAGCTCCCGGAATTTCAGCGCGGAGTATTGATCTGTGGGCGCGTCCCAGAGGTTCTGCACGCTGGTCACGCCGTGGCTGGCCGCCTCCTGCATGGCCGCCTCGAGGGCGGCGTCGAGCTCGCTTTCCGGCAACGCTGGCATCACACGTTCCACTAGCGAGGTGGCCTCGTCCTTGAACACGCCAGTTGGATTGCCCTGTGGGTCCCGGACGATCTCGCCTCCCGGGACATCTTTGGTGTTCCGATCGATCCCGGCAAGTTTCATGGCAGCTGCGTTCGCGAGCGCCATGTGACCATCCGAGCGCCAGACAAACACCGGGTTGTCCGGCGTCACGGAATCGATCACCTGGTGCGTCGGCAAGTTTGCCGGGGTCCAGCGCTGGTGATCCCAGTTGCCGTTGCGGATCCAGACCCCCTGCGGCAATTTCCGGGCGTAGTCGCCGATGCGACGGCCGAATTCATCGACACTGTTGGCGTCGTCCAGATGCACGCCGATGAGATAATCGCCGCCACTTATGAAGTGGACGTGGGAGTCGTTGAATCCCGGCACCACGCGCCGGCCGCCCAGGTCGATGACCTTGCAATCGGGGCCGGCCAGCTTGCGCACGGCCTGCGATGACCCGACCTCCAGGATCCGGTTGCCCTCGATGGCAATGGCTTGGCCTTCAGGCTGCTTGGGGTTCTCGGTCCAGATCTTGCCGTTGATGAGAATCAACGTCGCGGAGTGCGCGTACGCGGCATTCGCGGCGAGCGCTGCGAGCAGGGTTACCGCAAAGCAGGGCGCGCTGCGCATAGTATTGGAGGCTCCTAGCTGAAGTAGTACCGGGTGAGGTGAAAGAAAATCGGGGACGCGAAGCTCAGGGAGTCGATGCGATCCAACATGCCGCCGTGGCCCTCGATCATGGTACCCCAATCCTTGACGCCCATGCTGCGCTTGACGGCGGACAGCGCGAGGCCGCCCAGAAAGCCCATGACGACAATGACCAGGGCCATGGCGAGCGCCTGCAGCGGCGAGAAGGGCGTGATCCAATACATCGCCGCGCCGATCAGCGTCGCCGCGACACCCCCTCCGACGAGGCCTTCCAGCGTCTTGGAGGGGCTCACGACCGGGGCCACCTTCGTCCGGCCGAACAAGCGACCAAACACATACTGCAGGACATCGCTGAGCTGGACGATCAACACCAGGTAAAAGATCAACAGCGCGTTCTGGCCGTTATAACCGGGGATATCGAGCAGGAGCAGCGCGGCGGCATGACTGACGCAGAAGACGGTGATCATGACGCCCCACTGGATTTTCGTGGTGCGCTCCAGGAAGGAGTCGATGTCGGCGGACAAGGCGGCCACGGCGGGCAGGATCAGGAAGGCATACACCGGTATGAAGACCGCGAACAGGCCGTACCAACCGTCGCCTATCAACAGGTACTGCACCGGGATCAACACGAAGAAGCTGAGAAACAAGGGAACGTGATCCCCGCGCCGGGTTGGCGTGAGCGTGATGAATTCGCGCAGGGCGAAAAAGGACATCAGGCCGAAGAGCACCAGCGTGGCGGTCTTGCCGATACCAAATGCCACTGCGAATACGGCCACCATTACCCACCACGCGCGGATGCGGCTGTTGAGATTCTCGATGATGGCGCGCCGCTGCTCGGTGCGAACGCGCAGATGGAGGATCCAGCCGATCAGGGAGGCCAGGATGAGAATCCCCAGCACGCCACCCATCAGCCAGTAAAACTTGATGTTGCCGCTCATGCGAGTGCCACCACTGCCGCGCGGGCGCGCTCGAGAAAGGCTTCCTTCGGCTCTGCGTCGATTCGAGCGAGCGGTGCACCGAACCTTACCGTGCAGATGAGCGGGATGGGCACGTGAGTTCCTTTCGGCATGGCGCGATTGAGATTCTCGAGGTAGACGGGCATCAACCTGACCGCGGGAAACAGCTCCGCGAGCCGGTACAAGCCCGAGCGGAAAGCCGCGGGTAACCGCTCGGTTCCGCGCGTACCTTCGGGAAACAGGATGAGCGAATCCCCTTGTTGGAGGGCGGCGATCGCCGGCTCGAGGGGGTCGCCGACCCGATTCTCCTTGTGGCGCTCGATCAGCACCGCGTTCAACCCTCTGAGTGCGACATAGCGGCGCAGCGGACCCTTGTTCCAGTAGTCCTTGGCGGCTACGGGTCGGGTTTTCGCGCGGCTTGCCGGATTCAGGGCCGCCCAGATCGCCAGGGTATCGACGTGACTGGTGTGATTGGCGAAGTAGACGCTCTGTTCGGACGACGGCGCGGCGCCTTGCCACCGCGGGTGCGCACCTACGAGAGCCTTGGTGAAGCCGAACAACAGGGCGCTGACCGGGTTCATGCTGTCAGCGCGGACGTGTCTCGAGCTGGCGTGCGATCGCGCGGGTACGGGTTACACAAGTCAGGAGACTGCCTGTTCCCACAATCCCCTCCGCCACGAGCAACACAAAGTCTGAATGCCACACCGAGGCTTCGATGGCCCCGATCAGGCAGCCGCCGGTGAGCACGGCCATGCGTTGCGGCTTGGCCATCGGCCCGCGAAAGTCCTGGGGGAATCCGAGGGCTCCGCCGATCGCACGGATGTAGGCCGTGAAGGCGGCCAACAGGGCACCACACCAGCCGAGCCAGGGTAGGGCGACGACGTACCCGATGGCGACGATGAACAAGGAGTCGGCGACCCGGTCGGGCAGCTCGTTGTAGAGAGCCCCCGTGGGAGTGCCTTTGCCACCTTCCACGGCAACCATTCCATCCAGCATGTTGCACAACAGCCGCAGTTGGATGCAGGCCGCGCAGACGAGCAAGCCCCAAGGAGCGTTCAGGGTGAGCACCGCGGCGGCGCCTGCCAGGGCGACCAGGACACAGGCCACCGATATCTGGTTCGGGGTCAGTGCGGTGCGCGCCAACCCTCTGGCGACCGACTGCGCCCATAGGGCGGAACGCGTTTTGAGAGGCCGACGGTTCGGTGCTGCGTTGTCCATTACGACTCGAAGGGCAGATCCTCGTACGGCGCCCAGACGCCATGCACCTGCTCGGCGATGCGGAAAGGTAACACAACCCGCGCGAGCTCCTGCATCCGCTGCGCATCGACGACGATGAGCTCCGAGCGGTTCTCGGCCAGGTTGCTGTAGACACCGACCAGGTATCCCTCGCCCTCCGCCGCCCCGCTGTTCTTGGGCACGAAGCAGGGCTCCTGCAGTGACCCGTCACCCCCGACAAACAGGGTATCGAGCTTGCCGGAAGTCATGTCATAGCGGCCGAGGCAATTGGTCATCGGGAAGGCGCGGCCGGCCGCGAGCCGCGCATCCAGCGGCCGTGTTGGGTCGGAGTAGCCCATGTAGCCGTAGCGATAGGGCTGGGTAACGAACCGGTCGTCGATGCGCGGCAGTCCGCCAGGCGCCATCGGAAAGGGACGCTGCTCTTCCCAACCGTCCTGCTTGGAGCCGAGATCCACGATCCAACGCCGGATCGTGGACCCGCCGGTCTGCGGCGTCCAGGGCGTGCCGTTGCGTTGAGGAAAGAATGGGTAAGGATTGGCGTCGGACACCGTACCGTCCAACACCAGGCGGTTGCCCTCGGTCGTTGCGTTGAGAGTATGCCCCATTGCATGCGGCGGGCCCTTGATCCAACGTACGTCTTTCGCAGTGCCGTCACGAGGCAGGATGCAAAGGTAGCCGGGGAGCCGCTCGTCCCAATACCAATGCGTGTTGCCGGCAGCCAGCCATTCCTTGTCCGTGGTCAGGGGAAACACGGGGATCACGACATGAGTCCGCGTGATGGCCATGTCGTGCATTTCACTTACGTAGGGGGCCTGCAGCCGCACCTCGCGGGTCACGTGGCCGGACTTGTCGATGAAATAGACAAACACGTCCTTCGAAGCTTCTCCGGTGGCCTCGAAGCCGAAGCAGATCATCTCCCCGGTCGCCGGGTCGATTTTAGGGTGGGCGGTGAATGTCAGGCTTTTGTACTGGCCGTGGAAATCCCACTCGCCGCGGGTCTCGAGCGTATGCGGATCGATCTCAAACGGCCGCGCGTCCTCCTTGGTCGCAAACAGCCGGCCGGCGTGATAGACCGGAGTCGTGTTGGCAACCGTGCCGTTCAACGCGCGTACAGAAGGCTCGTCCGTAGAGCGGTTGCGGTACGTGCCGAAAAGCTGGCGTTCGGCCTTACGGTTCGCCAGGTAGCGGGGTGTGCGAACGAAACGGCCTCTGTAATCCACGCGTCCGTTTGAGAACCGGAACATGGAGATATAGCCGTCGGCACTGAACGGGACCTCCCGGGGGCTCTTCGGGGGGTACATCCAATCGCCGCCGAGCCGGTAGAACGTGCCACGGATGTCGCGTGGGATTTCTCCCTTCACCTCGCAGTCGAAAATCTCGCCTTCGAAGCGCAGGACTGGGAAGAAATTGGTTGAGAACTGATCGCCGAATCGCTGGACCATGGTGGCTATTCTCCGGGCTGGCGTTTTGCGCTGAGCATATACGGTTTACCGGACGGTTTATTGCATCTGCTCAGCCGCCGGATAGACCTCGCCGTTCTTCATGACGAAGCGGACGTGCTCGAGGCGAGATATGTCCTCCAGGGGGTCACCCGGCACGGCAACGACGTCCGCGAGCTTGCCGGGCTCGATGGTGCCGAGCTTGTCACTCCAACCCAGCAGCTCGGCGGCCATGACCGTGGCCGAACGCAGGGCCTGCTCGGGTGTCATGCCGTAGCGGACCATCCAACTGAACTCCCCTGCAGGGTTGATGTGCCAGTCGAAGCCGCCGATGTCGGTTCCGAAGACGATTTTCACGCCCGCTTTGAGCGCGCGACGGAAGGTCTTCTGGTGAATCTCCGGCATTTGTAACCACACGGGGGCACCGGCCTTGGCGCGTCCCTGGGCGACGTATTCTCCGACATAGATGGTTGGTACGTAGTAGATGCCTTTCTGCACCATCGTGCGGATGTCTTCAGCGGCGATGTAGTTGCCGTGTTCGATCGAGTCAACGCCGGCCTCCACGGAGTTATGGACGCCCTGGCGCGCCATGGCGTGTGAGGCAACCTTGTGGCGCTGCCGGTGCGCTTCGTCGACGGCCGCCCGTAACTCCTCGAGTGTGAATGTCGGGATATCGTCGAGGGTGCCGTTCGGTAACACCTGGTAGCTGCGGTCGGAATAGACCTTGATCCAATCGGCCCCGTGGTAAATCTGCTCGCGCACGGCCTTGCGCACGCCGTCCGGTCCATCTGCTTCCTGCACACCTTTCGGCACGACGATCGCGGGTGCGTACCCGGTGAGCGGATAGGCGCCAGTGACATCCAACGAGCGCGTTGCGACTTGCATGCGTGGGCCGGGAATCACTCCGCGCTCAATTGCATTTTTCACGTCGACATCCGCATAGCCGGCGCCCTCAGTCTCCAGATCCCGGATTGTCGTGAAGCCCCACGAAAGCATGCGGCGTGCATTCACGGTGGCCAGGATCGTGCGGTATTCGGGCGACTGCTTCAGGAGTTGCTCGTCGTACTCGGCCGCGGTGATGTCGCCCTGGAGCAGGACGTGCGTGTGGCTGTCGGTCAGCCCGGGGATACAGGTCAAATTCGACAGGTCGATGATCTTGCCCTGCGGAGTTGCCGCAGCGGCCGGGGCGACGGAGACAATCCGCTCAGCGCGGACTTCGATAAAGGTGGCACCGGCGGTTTTGCCGCCGCGGCCGTCCCAGAGCCCGCCACAGCGTAGCCAGGTCGACGGAGCCTGTGCTGAAGCCGACGTAACGACTCCCAACGCGAGCAGCACCAGTAAATAATAGCCGCGTAGATTCATTATTTGTCCTCGAACTGGTGAGCGACCGATGTCAGACGATACCGAGCGTAAAACGGCCGCGCAACGCTACGCCTCGGAGCTCGCTCGGCTCCAGAAAGAAGCCGCGGGGAACACCTCGCCCGCCGACATTTATCAGCGGCTGGGCACGGTCTTGTGGAAACAGGGCGATTCGGCCGGGGCCCTGGCGGCATTCGAGCAGTCCATGATGGGCAATGCCGGCTCCGCGGAAGCTCATTACAACCTCGGTAGCGCCCAACTCGAAGCGGGGAAGTTCGCGGAGGCGGTGGGCAGTGCACGGGAGGCGCTGCGCCTGCGACCTGGTTTCTCCGAAGCGCGGCTGTTGTGTGCGGCGGGCTTGGTGGCCACCGGCGAGACCGAGGCGGGCGCCGAGCTCGTGGGGCAGTTGGGTCTCGTGCAGATGCCGACCGCCCGGCGCTACCTGTTGCTCGCGATCCGGCTTTTGAATTCGAGGTTGTTCGATGCCGCGCGCCCTTGTCTCGAGCGGGTGCTGCGGGAGGACCCGCGGGAAGTGATGGCGCGGCACCTGCTGTCAGCCGTTTCAGGTGAGAATCCGGATCGGCCCGTGGACGGTTACGTGCGTCAGTTGTTCGATGCCAGTGCGGCGACGTTCGACCAGGAGCTCGTGTCCAAGTTGGGCTACGTCATTCCGCGGGAGATGGTGGAGGCGCTGAACGCTGTCGCGGTCGCTCCCTGGGACGTTCTCGATCTCGGCTGTGGCACGGGCCTGGTGGGTGTGGAGTTATCTCCCTACATCAAGAAGCTGACAGGCGTCGACCTCGCTCCCAACATGATCGAGCGCGCTCGCACTCGCGGCATCTACACGGAGTTGCGTTGCGAGGACCTCATGGCGACCCTGTCCCGGGATGCGCGCTACGACGTGGTTACGGCTGCCGATGTGTTTATCTATGTAGGCAAACTGGACGCGGTGGTTCCGGCAATCCGCCGGGTGTTACGTCCCGGCGGATTGTTTGCATTCAGTGCCGAGGCTGCCGCTACCCCGGCAGGCTACGAGTTGGGGGTCATGGGGCGGTACGCACACGACGCCGGCTATCTGCGCCGCCTGGCGGCGGAGAATGGCTTCGAAATCGAGGTGCTGCGCGAGACCCGCATTAGATTCGAACACCGTCGCCCCGTGAGAGGCTGGCTGACCGTGTGGCGCGCAGCCTAAAAGACCATGTTGATCGCTGCCACGGGCGTGACACTGATACCGGTGTTGCGGCCGATGGGAATGAATCTCGCGCCGGCAATGATGCCGATGCGCGCGTTGAAGTTGTACTCGAGCGCCGGCGCGAAGCCAACCGAGCGGCTCGTGCCCGAGCTCGCCCTGAGCGAGTTGCCGGTGACGGTCGTACTGGCATCGCGCTCGTAAACGACGTCCAAAGCCATCACCCAGTTGCGCGTTACGCTGTATTCCCAGCTCGAGTCTGCCGTAAACGTGTCGCCTGGCCGGGCCTGTCCGGAAAATCCGGCGCCGGTCCCGTAGACGCTGACCCCGCGCAGTCCGACCTGGCTCGAGAGCCCATACGACAGATCGAGGCGCGTGCGCAGGATCCGGCCGTTGCTGAGCCAGAAATACTCCTGCGAGTACAGCGACAGGATGGTTGTGTAGGCTCCCGCGCCTGAGCCGTCCCCGGGATGTTGGTCGAGCCTGTCGTACTTTCCCGTGGGGAGAGTCTCCCCGAGCACGAAGGAGATCGTGGGGACCCAACTGCCTGCGTGGAATTGCGCCAGGCGGTACTGCGCCTGCAAGGTCAGATCGCCCACCTGCGGTCCCGTGCTGCTCGGGCCCCCGGTCGTCTTGGCGTAGCCAAAGCGAGGAATCACGCCTGCGGAAATCCTGTCAGTGACTCCGTAGAGGACATAGGACTGCGAGCCGAAGAAGTTTTCGTGCGGCGTGCTCAGACGGTGACCGTCCGCGTCATGACGACCGTAGGTGATGACGTCGAACAGATAGGGCTCAACCAGGAAATGTCCCTGTGGCAAGGTGGATGCCGAGGCCGCCAGGAGCGGACCCGTCCACCACGCATCGTCCATCGTCTGGCGATTGGTGGTGTTCTCGGCATGGGACGACCCGGAGGCGAGCAGCGCCAGGAGGGCGCAAATCCGTGCTTGACACTTGAACCGCATCATTGGAGTTTCCAAGCGTGCCGCAACCAGTGGCAGCTTTGAAGGTCCACTATTCGTGCAATCTGTGATACCACTTGTGCCCCACGGTGGGCCGCTTTTCCGGCAGGTCTACGCCGGCCTGCGCAAGGCCATCCTGTCCGGCGCCTTCAAGAGCGGCGAACGGCTGCCTTCGACGCGGGAATTGGCGCAACAGCTCGGAGTCTCCCGGACGGTCGTGCTGCTGGCCTATGACCAACTCCTCGCCGAGGGTTTTGCGGCGGGTCGTGCCGGCTCGGGAACGTATGTGTCCGCGGCTATCGCTCCTGCGAAGCCGGCGAGCTCCTCCGAGTCTTCGGCCAAGGTGCGCCTGGCCCGCTTCGGAAAAGCGGCTGCCGCTGCGTGGTCGAAGATGAATGTACCGTCGCGGCGACTTCCCGCACTGCCATACGACTTCGCGTATGGACGCAGTGACCTCGCGACCTTTCCATTCGCGCTGTGGCGTCGTGTGTTGCTCAAATGTGCGCGCAAAGTGTCCGTAGCGGAGCTTGACTACGGTCACGCCGGGGGCAATGCGAGCTTGCGAGAGGCTATCTGCGCGCACTTGCGGCGCTCCCGCGCTGTGAATTGCGACCCGTCGCAGGTCATTGTCGTGAATGGGTCGCAACAGGCGTTGGACCTGGTTGCGCGTGTCCTGCTGCAGCCCGGTGACACGGTGGCGCTCGAAGACCCGGCCTACCAGGGGACGACCGAGATCCTGCGGGCTGCCGGCGTGCGCCTGTTGCCGGTCTCGGTCGATGACCAGGGACTGGATCCCGGCCGGTTGCCCTCCGGGGCGCGGGTCGTGTTTGTCACGCCGTCGCACCAGTTTCCAACAGGGGCCATTCTGCCCCTGGCTCGCCGGATGGCCTTGTTGAAATGGGCTGCGCGGCGCGATGCGGTGATCGTCGAGGATGACTACGACGGAGAGTTCCGCTACGAAGGACAGGCGCTCGAGTCTTTGCAGGGGCTCGACAGGGACTCGCGGGTGATCTACGTCGGCACGTTCTCGCGGACGATCTTCTCCGCTTTGCGGATCGGCTATCTCGTCGTCCCCAAGAGCCTGGTGGCCGCGTTTTCCGCGGGGAAGTGGCTCAGCGACCGGCATACGCCAAGTCTCGAGCAGGCGACGCTCGCCGAGTTCATTTCCAGTGGGATGTATGAGCGCTATCTGCGTCGCGTGCGACGGCGTAATGCCTCGCGGCGCGAAGTATTGCTCGCGGCAGTCAACAGGTACATGCGCGATCGTGTGCAGATCGGCGGTGCGGCTGCTGGTGCTCATATCGTCATGTGGCCGACGAGTCGCATCTCCGAGGAGACGCTCGTTGCGGCCGCGGCAGCGCGCGGGGTGGGGATCTACCCGATCGCGCCGTACTACCTGCGGCGCCCGGAGCGAGCTGGGGTTTTGCTGGGCTATTCACGCGTTACGGAGAATGAGATTCCCGAGGGCATCCGTCGGCTTGCCAGAGTTATATTACACGATATATAATCGGTTATGGATATCGTCAAAGAGCTGGGTTACCTGACGCTCGGCACGCGTCTGAAGCGCCTCGGCGAGCGCCTGCAGTCGCAGACGCAGGTCCTCCTCGACGCTGCAGGGACCGATCTGCCGGCGTCGTACTATCCGATCCTCGCCGCGCTGGATCGACTTGGGCCTGCGAATGTCGGCGCTCTCACGGAGGCTGTAGGGATTAGCCAGCCGGGTGTCACACGCATGCTGGAGAAGCTCGAGGCGGAGGACCTGGTGCGATCCGAGCAGTCTGCGGCCGACCGTCGGGTGCGGAGCATCGAATTGAGCAAGGCGGGACGCCAGCTCGTCTCGAAGGCCAAGCGCGCTGTCTGGCCGGTTATCGAGGCCGCGGTGGCCGACGCATGTGACGGTCGGGCGCAGTCGCTTCTGACTGCGTTGTCGGCGTTGGAAGAAGCACTCGCCGTAGCGCCATTGAGTGTCCGAGCGGAGCGGGAGAGTCATGCATCGACTTGACCGGCCCGTCTGGGCGAGCCTGACAACGCATCACGCGGGCGTGTCCGAAGGCAATGCGTTGGCGCGCCGCTTCCTGCCGGATGTCAATCTGTTCGCTGCGAGTCGCGACGAAAGTCCGGACGCCCTGGCGGCTTTGGCGGAGTTGGTCAAGCCCGGGGAAACCGTATTCGTGGCGGAAGTGTCCGAAATCCGGATTCCGCCCGGGCTGACGGAAGTCAGAGCGGCTCGCGGTATTCAGATGGTGGCTACGCGAAGTCTGTCGGGCGAACCTCGCGACGCGCGTATTCGTGCGCTGACCGAGGCGGACGCCCCCGAGATGTTGGCCTTGGCCAAGCTCACGGAGCCGGGGCCATTTTTGCCTCGGACGCATACCATGGGTGCCTTTCTTGGCGTTCGGATCGACGGACGATTGGCCGCGATGGCGGGCGAGCGCATGCGCTTTCCCGGCTATACCGAAGTCAGTGGCGTCTGTACCCACCCCGATTTCCGCGGTCGCGGACTCGCACGCGCACTCTCGACCGCTGTCGTTGCAGCTATCGAGGCTCGCGGGGATCGCGCGTTCTTGCATGCCTGGAAGGCCAATCGCTCCGCTATTGGCTTATACGAGACACTCGGATTCGAGTTGCGCACGGAGGTCAACATCTCGGTGTTGACACGAACCGGGTGAGGGTCGCCCGGCCGAGTTGACGGCCGGGCGACCAGATCAGCGTCGTGCGGGCACTTCCGGGCGTGGTCGTGAGAGCGTCAAGCTCAGTTCGCAAACGTCGTAATGCTCTGTCCCGGCAGGCTGTACGTGAACGCGTTATTCGACACCGCCACCGCACCCAACTGTGCGAGGTTCTGGCTGCTCGAGGTCCGGGTAGGCGTCAGCGAGGTTACCGTCGCGCCCTGGATCGTGAACGGCTGATTGACTGCCGTCGCGCCGGTGTTGATGGCGACGATCACGTGGTGATTGCTGCCGGCGTAGGCTGTGACAAACACGTTGGGCGACGGATTGTAGGTGGAGTTGAAGCGGACATAGCCCGGCCGGATGAACTTGGAGTATTGGCCCATGGCGGCACCGGTCGGCTTGACGTTGGCATTGGCATCGATCAGGCCGAACGAGAAGCTCTCCGCCGGCCAGTCCTCGACCCACCACCACACGTAGGCGTTGTAGTTGGCCACGGACATGGAGTCGTTGATTTCCCTGGCCACCTGCATGGCCCCGGCGATGCCGTTGTTGGCAATGTAGTGCTCGGTCATCCAGACCTGCTTGCCCTTGTTGACCGCGTTCGGATAAGGCTGCGGCGTAACCCCGTAGATGTGGCCGCCGACGATGCCGATGTGACCCACCGCATTGGGGTCATTGAGCGCCGGGTCGGAAAAGCTGGTGGTGAAGCTTTCCGACTCGGGCATGATCAACTTGACCGTCAGGACGGAGGAATTGCCGGCCACCCACTTGTCCATGGTCGCCCCGGTCCAGCTACACGACTCGTACGTGACGTTGGCGTCCGGCTCGTTCTGCATGGAGATCGCGGCCAGCGGGACGCCGCTGCTGGCGAAGAAGTTGACGAAGCTCTCCAGGTAGGACGCGAAAGCGGCGTAGCTCCCCGTGTTGAGCGTGCCGCCCACCACGTTGTTGTTGCTTTTCATGGAAGCTGGGGGCGTCCAGGGTGTGGCGATGACGCTCGCTCCCCGGGCGCGGGCGGCCTGGGCGTTGGCGAGCTCCGTGCTCCAGTTGCCCGAGCCGGCCGGATCGATGCGGACTCGCAGAATGCTCAGGCCGAGTTGCGCGGCGCTGCCGTTGCTGAACAGGGCGTTGGCCTGCGCGGTGGTGAGCTGCGGCAGCCAGGCGGTCGCGCCGCCGAATCCCTGGATGGTCTGGGCCGCCGAGCCGAAATTCACGAACGCCGTGCCTTGGGCATCGACCAGCCCCGCGGCGAGCAGCGCGATGAATGCCAACGAGCATGACTTGAGCATGGGGTCTCCTCCTTGTGACCGCGCGTCGTGGTAGCGCTACCAGAAGTATAGCTACAGTGCTATCTCGACGAACGGGTCTGGACCATACTGGATGTTCCCGGCCGGCTGGCCATGTTTCGAGACGCGCGATGTCTGAGACCAAGTACTCGGTGATCATGACGACCTGCGCGAGTGACGAGCAGGCCGCGCGGATTGCTACCGCGCTGGTAGAGCAGAAGCTCGCGGCCTGTGTGCAGGCGAGCCACATCACCAGCACCTATCGCTGGAAAGGCGCTGTCGAAACCGAGCCTGAAGTGAGGTTGTCGATCAAGGCGAGAGCGGCGGATTACGAGGCCATCGCGGCACTCATTGCCGCGATGCACTCGTATGAGAACCCGCAGGTTCTGGCGATTCCGATCGTTGCGGGAGCGCCTGCCTACCTGGATTGGATCGAGGCGGAAACCCGCAGGAGCCTGCAGGCAGGCTCCTAGGCGTGCAGCTCGACCGGCTTGCCGGTCCGCGCCGACTCGTAGATGGCCATCATGATCTTCACGTCCCGCAAGCCTTCTTCTCCCGAGACCTTGGTGGGCTTCTTCTCGAGGATGCATTCCGCGAAGTTGTCCATCTCCACGGCGAACTGGTCCGGTGGCGGAAATTCGAGTGGCTTACCGTCACTGCGCGTGCCGCGATTGCCGCTGTAGTTGAATGCGGGATCCATCGCGAACCAGCCGTGCTCGGCGATGGCGCGGAAGTAGCCGTTGCCCGCCGCGCCGTAACTGGCGCCGCAGTGACTGACGACACCGCTCGGGAACCGCGCTTCCCAGAGCACCGACTCCTCGACTTCGGAAAAACGCGCGGGATCGCCCTTCGTGGTGATGCCCGACACCCAGACAGGCTCTTCGCCGGTGAGATAGCGTGTGAGTTGCAGGGCGTAGATACCTACGTCCATCAGGGGGCCGCCGCCCGACAATGCACGCTTCAACCGCCACACGTTGGGCTCGATGTTGAAGCCGAAGTAGGCGTCGATCACCTTCAACGAGCCGAACACTTTCTCGTGCGCGAGGCGCATGCATTCGACGTGGTGCGGCTCGAACTGGCAGCGGTAGGCAATACCCAACATGCGGTTGGCCGCCTTGAGCGCGTCGATCATCTTCTGGCAACGCTCGACGGAGATCTCCATCGGCTTTTCGCAGAACACGTGTTTGCCCGCCTTGGCGGCCGCCACGGCCTGCTCCAGGTGCAGCGAGTTGGGCGTGACGATGTAAACGACGTCGATGTCGGGATTGTCGGCCATGCGGTGCATGGTGTCGTAGGTGTAGACGCTCTTGTCCGGAATGTTGTATTGGGCCTGCCACTTGGCGGCCTTGTCCGGCGTGTCGGTGATGATGCCGGCCAGGCGGCAGTTCGTCGTTTTCTGCAGCGCCGGCGCGATCTGTCCCGTGCTGAGGCTGCCGAGACCACACAGTGCGAATCCCAGTTTCTTCCTGGAGGCAGCGGCTACTGCGCGCGTCACGCTCGTGCTGATGAAAGGTACAGCGGCCACAGCGGCCGCCTGCGTGAGGAAACTACGGCGTCCCGTCATGTTGAGAACTTCCTTACTGCGCGAGTGTTCGGGCTTTGGCGCGCGACAGTTTACACCCGCGGGAAGCGGTTTTTTTCGCGATGCTGCCTGCGAAGGTCAACTCCAGCAGGCCGACCACGATCTTTAGTCATGGTCGAGTTCCTGGATCAGGCGCTTGAGATCGGCGAGGTCGCGCTTGGAAAGTTTGCGCTGCTTGCTGAAGTGGGCTACGAGCGGGGCGACGCGACCGCCAAACAAACGGTTCAGCAGGCCTTCGCTCTCGCTGGACAGCCATTCCTCGCGCGTGAGCAGGGGTGAATAGAGATGGCGGCGACCGTCCTTTTCGGCCCGCACGGCGCCCTTCTTGACGAGGCGGCTGAGCAGGGTCTTGATCGTGGATTCTTGCCAGTCCTGCTCATCCGCCAAAGCGGTGATGATGGCTTCGGTCGCCAGCGGGCTCGAGCGCCACAAGACGGCCAGGACGACCGATTCCGCCTCGCTGATGGACACGGTCGCTTGCATGCCTCAGGTTTACATCCGTAGACGCGACTGTCAAGCTCAACGGTTGATCGCGAAAACTCCAGTGACGAGCATGCGGTGCTGGGCGTCGTCCATGACCTCCACGCGGTTGCGGCCGCGGACCTTAGCCTGGTAGAGCGCCTGGTCGGCGAGCTGAATCGCGCCACGCGGGGTGCGGTCGGGGGTGGGCTGGATAGACGCCACTCCGATACTGATCGTCACGCGCGGGGCTGTTTTGGACGCGCGGTGCTCAATGTTCAGTCCCGTCACTGACCGGCAGATGCGTTCGGCCGTGGCGCGCGCCTGAGCTTCGTTGATGTCATACAGAATGACGGCAAACTCCTCGCCACCATAGCGCGTGAGGATGTCGAGCGGGCGGAGAATCGTTTTCTGGACGGCTTGCGCGACGGCGCACAAGGCCTGATCGCCGGCCTGATGTCCGTACTGATCGTTGTAGGCTTTGAAGTGATCGATGTCGATCAACAGGATTGCCATCGTGCGGGTCTCGTCGATGGCGTGGCGCCAGAGCTGGTCCAGGTGCTCGTCGAAGACGCGCCGGTTCTTGGTCCCGGTCAACGCGTCACGTTGTGCCAGCTCGGCGATGAAGCCCCCTTCGAGAAAAGACAGACGTGAGGTCTTCTCGAGATTCCACACCGCAATGACACAAGCGACGATGCCGCCGAACAGCAGCACGTCGGCGCGGAATGCGACCGCCGCCGGCAATCCGAACACAGTCGTGGAGATCCCGTAGGTCACCGCGGTGGTTGCCGCGCAAACCAGTGAAGTGGATAGCGGCAGCCCGAGAAAGAAGAAGGGGCCGATAAACGTAATGGGCATTGCAATCAGCATCTCGACCTGCCCGCGTGCTGCGGCCGCAGCAATCTGGATTGCAATGAGCGCGTTTCGAGCGGGCACGACGTAATTGGCCCACCTGGGATAGAGGCGCTCGAACTGCGGACTCCAGGCCAGGATGGTGAGGAGCACCGAGACTGAGACGACCGCGGCGATGCCCACCCACAGCATGCTGCTCCAGACGCCTTCGATAGCCTGCTCGAGCCCGCGAAGGCCGGTCAGGGCGACGCCGACCAGCGAGGCGACCCGGACGAGGCTGCGGCTTTCGAGCAAGCGATGGCGCAGGTACTGCGACTCGAGCGGCTGCGCAAAACGCATGGGGACCGGGTCGCGTTGCAGCTCCGCTGCATAGGGCGAGTCGGGATAGATACTTAGATCGAGTCTGGGCGCCTTGAGCACGCCACGATATTAAGTCCAACGCCGGGGGCGAAGCGTGACCTGCGTCACCGCGCAGGCCCCACGCGAACGCGGGGCCTGGCGTCCGGCGGCCTTCAGTTGGCAGTACTGGCTGCCTTGACGACTATCGTTCCCAACATCTGGGGATGGATCGAACAAACATAGCGGTAGGTCCCGGGCTTGTCGAACTTGTGCGCGAAGCTGTCGTTCTGATCGAGCGGATCGGAGCGGAAGTTGGTATCGACGCCGCGCACGGTGTGCGGCTCGGGGTCGAGATTCTTCCAGTGGACCGTCGTGCCGACCGTGATGGTGAGCGCCGTCGGCTCGAACATGAACTTGTCGATCGAGATCGTGGCATCCGCGGCAGGCTCGGCGGCCGCGCTCACCGGGAGTACCGAGAGCGCGTAGAACGAGGCGATGATGAGCGAGGGTAAAGCGAGAATGGCTGCGATTTTCATGTTGGTCATTACGCGAGAGTGGTGTCGGTGACACTGAGTGAAGTGGGATGGCTCTGGAGTGTCAGGTTGCTGACACCCAGCCTGCCGGGCAGCTCCGCGGCGGAGACTTTCAGGGGGCCGGGGCCAGGTCCCTCGCCCGGGCCGGGCTGCGGGTACGCGGTAGAGCGCGCCGTGTGGAAGGTGATGTTGCCTTCGACCTTCTGCACGATCTGGTGGATGTGCCCATTGAGGACGGTCACGGAACCGAAGCGCGTGAGATAGCTCATCGCCTGGTTCGCATCGGACGTACCCCAGCCCCAGGGCTCGTAGATCGTCCACAACGGCATGTGCGCGAACACGACGATGGGGGTGCTCGCGGCGCGGCCGCGCAGGTCTTGCTCGAGCCACTCGAGCTGCTCCTGTCCCAGGGCGCCCAGGCCGTTGGGTTTGAAGTTGAGTACGTTGATCAGGCTGATGAAATGGACGCCGTGATGATCGAAGCTGTAGTACCCACGATCCTGGGAGGGTTTGCCGTAGCGGCTGAAGTACTCGGTCACGGACGCGTCGGCGACGTCGTGCTCGCCGGGCGTGGTGTGCAACTCGGTCACATTGAGCTGCTTCAGCAATTGGGCCGCGGTGTCGAATTCCGCAGCCTTGGAGAGATGGGTGATATCACCAGTGTGGATGACCATCGCGGGCTTCTGCGGCATTGCGTTCACCAGGGCGATGGTCCGGGCGAGCGTGCCAATGACGTCGGGGTTGGCCTCCTTGTTGAAGCCGATGTGGGTATCGCTGATCTGCAGGAAGAGCGGCAGCCCGGCGTCCTTGCCCGGGCGGGGGTTGCCGGCCGCGAGCGCCAGGTCGATCGGCGCGAGCACCCCGGCGGACAAGGTGAACAGAGTTCCCGCCCCTCCGTAGGCGAGACATTTCAGTGCCTGGCGGCGTCCCTGGTTGAATGAAGCTTTGGTGGTCACGGCGGTCTCCTGCATCTGCTGCCGGGTGTGGCAACTACAGGCAAGATCGGACCTGACCGTGTTCTATTCCGGCGCGGTAAGCTTGCCGGACAATATTTCGCGTTCGGGAATAAAGTGTCGGTCCCGGCGATCTAGTGACTAATGAGGGCTGAATTGGAAAACCGTGCGCAGCGCTTCCGTGACCTCATTGAGCCCTTGCTCAATGATGCGTACACGCTCGCCCGTTTCCTGGCGCGGGATCCGACCGTGGCCGAGGACATCGTGCAGGAGGCCTCGTTGCGGGCGTTCCGGCACTTGGAGTCGCTGCGCGGCGCGGGCGAAGCGCGCGCGTGGTTGCTCAAGATCGTGCGCAACTGCTTTTACGCGTGGCGCGAGAAGACCGGGCAGATGAACCTGCAGTCGTTGGATGCCGACTCGTCGGAAGAGACGAGGCCCGCCACCGGCGAAACTGATGAGGCGCAGCGCGACCTGGACCCGCAGCGCATCCTGGAACGCACGATGAAGCGGGAAGCGGTTCGCGAAATGATCGAGTCCTTACCCGTGCAGTTCCGCGAGGCCCTGGTGCTACGCGAGTTGAATGATTTGTCTTATCGGGAAATTGCCGATCTGACCAACCTACCCATCGGTACCGTGATGTCACGACTGGCGCGCGCTCGAGACATGTTGCGAAAGATCTGGATCGAGCGTGCCGGCGAGGGAGCTTTATTATGAATTGCGAGGAGCTGGCCCGTTGGATCGGACCGTTGTTGGACGGCGAGCTGGATGCCCGCAATACCACCGAGGTGCAGACGCATCTTGCCGCTTGTCCGGCTTGCCAACGGCGCTACGAGGCCAACAAGACGCTTGCGTCGAACATCCGGCGCCTCGACCTTGCGTATGCCGCGCCTGCGTCGTTGCGATCGCGGATCAACGCAGCGCTGGAGGCCGAAATGTCGGGCAGTGCTGGTGTTGGTGCTCGTGGCGGCGCCGGCGCCGGTGCTGCGGCTGTTGTGAGCCAGCCAGCGCGAAGCGACGGTGAGCGAGTGCGCGTGGAGGAACGTACGAGGCGCAGTCGTGGTGGCTCGCGACAATGGTTCATGTGGGCCGGTTGGCCCGTAGCGGTGGCTGCTAGCGCAGTGCTCGCTACCGTACTGTTACAGCAGCGCTCAATCGAAGCCGATGATGTCGTAGCGGCGCACGTCCGTTCGCTGCTGGTCAATCATCTGAGCGATGTCGTCTCGACGAGTCACCACACCGTCAAGCCGTGGTTCGCGGGCAAGATCGATTTCTCACCTCCGGTCCCCGACCTGTCGCCGCTCGGCTTCGAGTTGGTCGGCGGCCGGCTGGACTACTTGCAGAGCCAGCCGGTGGCCGCCGTGATCTACCGCAAGCACGGTCACATCATCAACGTGCTGATCGGTCAGCCGGGACACGAGCTCGGGAAGTTACCGAGCAGCGGTCACACGCAGGGTTATTCACTGCGCGCCTGGCGCCAGGGCGGGTTGGACCTGGTCGCGGTCTCGGACATCGATCCGCACGAGCTGGAGAACCTCGAGCGCGGATACGAAACGCCACCGTCACAGACTCCCGACTGAGTGGATTTGCCGTAGGATTGCCGCTGGCGACGGGAGTGGGTGGATGAGCGGCGAGCCCGATGACGGTGAGCGCGCGCGGCTAGGGCTGGACGCGCGGATCACTCGGCGTGATTTCGTGAATGGCACTTTGGTTGGGGCCGGCAGCGTGCTGCTGGGTGCCGCTGTTTCGGACGCGACCGCGGGCGCGAAAAATGCGCGCGCGAAGCCCCAGACGAAGGGCTCGAAAACCACTGGCGCGGACGCGGAAGATACCTTTACTGGATACGGAGGCGTCGGCGACTACGCCAAGGCGAATGGCAACACGTGGCCCGTGGTGCAGGCTGCGCATCGTATCCGCGATGGTATCTATGATGCCAAGGCTCTCGCGGCAGGGAAGCCTGCCGGTGAATTCGACCTGGTGGTTGTTGGTGGTGGGATCGCCGGCCTGAGCGCCGCGCATTATTTCCTGAAGGCGGCAGGCAAGCGACACGTGCTCCTGCTCGAGAACCACGCGATGCTGGGTGGCGAGGCGCGTCAGAACGAGTTCCTGGTGTCCGGCGAGCGGCTGTTGGGGCCGCAGGGGTCGAACGACTTCGCGGCCCCGGTGCGCGGGAGTGGCTCGCTCACCGATGCGTTTTTCACCGAGTTCGCGCTGCCGCGTGAGTACGTCTGGCAGAGTTGGGATGCGCACCTCAAACCGTTGCGTTTCGCGCGCGACAACTACTCCAACATGGACGGCTTTCAGGAGTCGCAGGTTGACGTCGGCTACTTCTTTGGCGAAGGTCCTGACGGTAAACCTCTTTGGCGGCGGAATATCTGGAGAAATGACCTCGAGGATGCGCCGTTCCCGGTTACCGCGCGGCGCGACCTGTTGCACTGGAGAGCCAACAACCGGCCGGTGAGCGAGTCGGAGAACCGCTATCTCGACACGCTGACGTACAAGGACTATCTCGAGAAGGTTCACCACTACGACCCTGCGGTCACGCGTTTCGTGGAACCCATCGTCGGACTGTTGGCCGGTGTCAGTACGGATGCGGCCTCGGCCCGCCTCGGCAGGCAGTTGGTGGAGGAGCCGGGGAGGCCCATGGCCTGGTCCTTCCCCGGCGGCAATTCGCCTTTTCCGCGTGCGTTATTGCGGTCTCTGCTGCCCGCCGCGCTGCCCGGCAAGGATTTCAATTCGCTGTTGTATGGTCCTGTCGATTTCGCCGCGCTGGACGGGGGCGCGAAGGCCCAGACGACCCGCATGCGCCTCCAGGCAACGGTGCTGAAGGTCGAGCATACGGGCGACAGTGCTCGTGGCAACCGGGTGCAGGTGACGTACGAGAAAGGCGGTTCACTCTTCAAGGTCGACGCGCGCGCCGTGGTCATGGCCAGCGGTGGGTGGGTCAACAAACATATCCTGGCCGACATGCCGGCGGACCTGCGCGCGGCTTACGATCAGTTCACTTACGCGCCGGCTCTGATTGTCAACGTGGCGCTGCGGCAGTGGCGCTTTCTGTATGACCTCGATGTGACCGCCTGCCGTTGGTTCGACCAGGACGACGACGGCTTTGGTTTCTGCTGCAATCTGCGCCAGAACATGACCGTCAACGGCCATGCGCCCGCGTTGCATCCCGATCGGCCGGCAGTTCTGACCTTCTACATGGGTTTGCCCGTCCCGGGCTTGCCGGCGGCCCGCCAGGGCACTACGGCGCGGACGCGGTTGCTCGGGACTCCGTACTGGGATCTGGAAGTGCGGGTCCGAAAACAGATGGTCCGCATGTTCGGGCCATACGGATTCGCACCCGAGCATGACATCGCCGCCATTGTTCTCAATCGGTGGGGCCATGCGCGGTTGATCGAGCCGCCGGGGTTTCATTACGGCACGGACGGGAAGCCGAGTCCGCTGGAGCGGGTGCGCGAGGGGTACGGGCGAGTCGCAATCGGGCACTCTGAGCTCAATGGCGCGCAACACTGGGGCTCGGCCCTGGAGTATGGCAAGAAGGCAGGTGAGCGCGCCGCGACCCTGTTATGAAGCGGTGAGGTAGTGCAGCAACAGGTCGAGGCCACCCGTGCGCTTCTTTTGCTCGTGCATGACGATGTAGAAGCGGCGTTTCAGAGGCGGTAGCTCGGTGAGCGGCTCGACCAACTCGCCCGTGCGCAGCAGATCCTCGACGACGTAGCGTGACAAGCAGCTTATCCCGAGGCCGCTGGCCGCCGCTCGCTTGATGGCTTCCGGGTTGCCGAACTGAATGCCGGGCCGCAGGTGATGCAGGTGCGGAATCAACAACTGGTTGATGATCTCGCGCGTGCCTGAGCCTTCCTCGCGCAGCAACCACGTCGCCTGGCTCAGGGCCTCCAGCGAAATCCGCGCGTCGCGTCGCTTGGGCAGGATCGGGTCGCGCGCCCCGGCCACAACCACCAACTCATCCTCGAGCCAGGGTCGTACGGTCAGCGCGGGCTCATGACAGGGTCCTTCGATCAGCCCGAGATCGAGCTCGAAGGCTGCGACACTCGCGGCGATGGCGGCGGTGTTGGCAATGGCTACCTGAACCTGCCAGTGCTGTTGAGCTACGCCCGGCAGGCTGGCGCGGAAGCCGGCGAGGACGCTCGGCAGCAAGTAGTTGCCGATGGTGGTGCTGGCGCCGATGCGCAGCATGCCGATGTGGGACTCCCGATCGAGAGCCCAGCGCTCGATCCAGTCCGCTCCGTCGAGGAGCGCGAGCGCCTGCGGCAGCAGGGCCCGGCCGTTGTCGTTGAGCTGCAGGCGCTTGCCGATGCGGTCGAAGAGCTCGAGCTCGAGGGTGCGCTCCAGCTCGTTGATGGCGGCGCTGGTGGCGGACTGGGATAGGGCGATGGCGGCGGCGGCGGCCGCCGTGCTGCCGCTTTCGGCGACTACCCGGAAGATCTGGAGCTGGCGCAGGGTGACCCGCAGGCTGCTCATGGCGAGCGCGCCCGGCTTGACCTGCGCAGCGCGCCCGCGTCGGCCCCGATTAACCGATGCAGAGTGCCCATGGCCTCGCTGGCCTCCATAAACCTATAAAATAGGTTGATATTACAAGAATAATCCGTTGGATTGCTTGAAGCTCCCCCATTTAAGCTTTTTGGCATGAGCAAATCGCTACGGGTTATGCCGGGATTGGTGGCCAGCGCGGTCCTGGCCCTGGTGGCCATCCGCCTCGGCAGCCTGGGCTGGTTGCAGGCCCACGGAATGAGCGCTCTGACTGTCGCCATTGTGCTGGGCATCCTTCTGGGCAATACCGTGTACCCGTACTTCGCGGCGCAAGGGGGCGAAGGCATCGCCTTCTCCAAGCAGACCTTGCTGCGGGCCGGTGTGATTCTTTACGGGCTGCGCCTGACCCTGCATGACATCGGGCAGGTCGGGATCGCGGGCGTCCTGATCGACGCTTTGCTCCTGAGCTCCACATTTGCCCTCGCTCACTTCCTCGGCACCCGTTTCTTCGGGCTCGATCGGTCGACCTCGATGCTCATCGGCGCGGGGAATGCGATCTGTGGCGCGGCGGCCGTAATGGCCACGGAGCCGTTGCTGCGCGCCAAGGCCGAGCAAGTCACCGTCGCGATTTCCACCGTGGTTGTGTTCGGTACGGTGGCGATCTTCGTGTATCCCGCGATCTACGAGCTCAATCTGCACTGGCAGTTGCTGCCGGCGGTTGGAACCCGGACGTTCGGCATTTATGCCGGATCGACGATTCACGAGGTGGCGCAGGTTTTCGCTGCCGGGCGCTCGATCAGTCCGGAGACGGCCAATACGGCGGTCATTACCAAGATGGTGCGGGTGATGATGCTGGCGCCATTCCTGATCGGGCTGTCGGGCTGGTTGGCGCGCGATACGAGCAAGGCCGCCGCTGCCGGGTCGGGTTCCGGCACTGGGGCCGGTGCCGCGCGCAAGCTCACGATTCCCTGGTTCGCCTTCGCCTTCGTGGCGGTGGTGATCGTCAATTCGTTCGCCTTCCTGCCGAAGTCCTTTGTCGGCAGCGCAATCGACCTGGACACGTTTCTCCTGGCCATGGCGATGGGGGCGCTGGGTCTGACCACGCATCTCTCAGCCATCCGTAAAGCGGGTGTGAAGCCTCTGCTGTTGGGCGCGATCCTGTTTGCCTGGCTGATCGGTGGCGGGGCGCTCATCAACATCCTGGTCGAGGGCTGGGTTCACTGACGGCCTGCGAAAAGCATGTCATCCTCTGGCGCGGCCGTTTAGGACAGGTGCCGTGGATCGGATGACATGAGTCCTGTGACATTTCTCGCCTGGGCGTCATTCATTTACTTTCTGTTGTTCGCCTTCCGCTATGTCTTGGCGGCGCGTCTCTATCTGACCAGCGCTCTGCGAGAGGCGGAGGCACAGCCCATCGATCGACAGCGGCTCGATACGGGCCAGCTGCGTCTGCTCGCGCTGTTGGATGATGAGCTCGGGGCGGCCGGTTTCCGACCGCTAGGGTTCATCGCAGTGAGCCCGACCATGACTTACTTCGATCGCCCGCTGGTTGTGAGCGTGTTCGTCAACGAGAGTCTTCCGGCGTTCGCGTATGTAAATCGACGCCTGGCGCCCGAGTACAAACACGTGGTGGAGCTCTCTGTCGTCACGGGACTGCCGAGTGACGAGATCGTTACGCTTGATACGCCTGTTACAAGCACGTTCGTGCCGCCCGGAGTGCGTCTCGAGGGGTTACCGGGACGCTCGGTCGTCGCCGTAGTTGCGCGACACGTCGAGCGTTTGGAGGCAGAGCGGGCGGCCAAAG
>Ga0268266_10000844_pt1 | contig 39924 bp, 25 predicted proteins | sample KBSS13metaG_FD_190356 | JGI IMG/M metagenome (GOLD analysis project Ga0268266, IMG submission 190356) | Switchgrass rhizosphere microbial communities from Kellogg Biological Station, Michigan, USA - KBS S1-3 metaG (SPAdes) (version 2) | ecosystem: Host-associated > Plants > Roots > Rhizosphere...
GTGCTCGTCCTGGAGGCGCCCATTTCCAGCAGCTACGTCCATGGCATCCTGGACAAGGTGCGCAGCGAATATCCGGGCGTACCGATCAAGGGCGTCCTGAGCACGTCCGACTCATGGCCGCACATGGCGGGTGTGAGACAGGCTGTCGCCGAAGGCGTACCCGCGTACATCCTCGATCTGAACAAGCCGTTGCTCGATCGCCTTGTCAGCTCACCGCATAGCCTGAAACCCGATGACCTGCAGTCTCATCCCAAGGCGCCCCAGTGGACCGTGGTGGCTGGCCGCCTGGCGATAGGCCAGGGTGCCAATCAGGTGGTGGTGTATCCGCTGCGCGGAGCGGCCACGGAGCGGCAGTACATGGTGTATTTCCCGCAGCAGAAGCTGCTTTACGCCAGCGATACGCTGGTCTTGAACCCCGACAACACGCTCTACGATCCGGAGTTGATGGTTGAGGTTTCGCAGGCGGTGACGCGCGAGCATCTGGACGTCAAGACTGTGTACGCCATGCACCAGGGGCCGACGCCGTGGCAGCAGGTGCGCCAGCTTGTTGAACAGGCATTGTCGCCGGCCGCCACGCACAAGGAAGCTTCCCATGCTTCATGATCTTCGCCGCGCCGCGCTGGCGAGTGCGCTTCTGATCGCCGGCAGCCAGGCCATGGCCGCCGATGCGATGCTGTCGCCGGCCCCGGGAAGCCATTGGCAGAAGTTGTCGGCGGAGCCTTATAAGGGAAAGCAGGACGACATTTATTTCGTCGACGAAAACCTCGGGTTCTACGTCAACGGCAAGGGCAACATCTTCCGTAGCACCGACGGCGGGAAAACCTGGCAGAACGTGCTCAAGCAGCCCGGCACGTACTTTCGCGCGATCGGCATGGTGGACTCGCAAAACGGCATTGCAGGCAATATCGGTACCGATTATTTCCCGGGCGTCACCGACGGTGCGCCGCTGTATGAGACTCACGATGGCGGCGATCATTGGAAAGTCGTGGCCAATCTTCCCGGTCCTGCGGTGAAAGGCATTTGCGCCATCGACGTATTGCACGAAGGCCATGATCCCTCCAGGACGATCATCGATGCCGCCGGACGCGTGGGAGGACCGGCGCGCCTGCTGCGCTCGATCGACGGCGGCAAGACATGGAAGAACATCGACATGACGCCATGGCTTGCCATGATCACGGATGTCAAGTTCTTCGATGCCAAGCATGGTTTCATCTTTGGCGGCACGGATGCCGATACGGACAAGTCGCATGGCGTGATCGTGGCTACGGATGATGGCGGAACGCATTGGAAGCGAGTGTACGAGTCGTCGCGCGGGTCGGAACTGATCTGGAAGGGCTTCTTCGGCTCCCGTCTGGTGGGTTACGCCACCCTTCAGAACTACGACACCAACCCCAAGGTAACGCAGCGCCTGGTGATCAAGACTACGGACGGTGGGAAAACCTGGAAGGAAATTCCCCTGGTGGACGACAAGGAAGTGATGGAATTCGGCGCGGGCTTCGCCAATGCCGATGTCGGCTGGATCGGCACCAACAAGGGTGGCTTCGAAACCCATGATGGCGGTGCGCACTGGGAGCCGGTGGATATCGGCCGCTATGTGAACAAGTTCCGTATCCTGCCCGACGCTCACCAGCACTTTGTCGCCTTCGCCATTGGATCTGACGTGTACAAGTACACCAGCGAAGCGATGCCTGCTTCGCCGGCTTCGTCGGGCGCCGTACACATCGACAAGCCCTGAGACGAAACAGCATGGCTGCGCCGCTCAGTCGAGAGGCGCAGCCATCACCAGCTTATGTACGGGGTAGCCTCGCTGGGAGGCGCGTTCGCGGATGGTTCCAAACAGGCCCTTCGACATCGTGGGCGCACGGGAAAGAACCCAGAGATACTTTTGGGATGGGCTGCCCACCACGGCCCACCGGTAATCCGGGTCCACCTCCAACACCCAGTAATCCGCCCAGACCCAAGGCAACCAAGCCAGCCAGCCTGGAGCGAAGCGCACCTTCAGCGCTCCAGCTATCCCGCTGATGGCGGGCCGCGCCACTCCCTCGGCTGACTCCTCCTTGCCATCGTGCGTGCGGCAGGCATTGATCACGCGGATCTGCCCGTTCGCCAGGCGGCCATAGGTGGCTGTAATGCGGTCCTTGCATCTGCGCTGGAAGAACATCGGCAAGTGCGCAATCTCGTGCCATTCTCCGAGATAACGTTCGAGGTCGAGTTCGGCCACCGGCAGGTTGGGCATGGACGTTGAGCTCATATTGAGTTGCAGGTTTTCATGAGCGCCGTGAACCTGAGGTCCGCGAGATGTGCAGGGCCGGCTGCACCGCGGCCTCGATGATTTCACGGAAGACCCGCATCAGCGGGTCATGCTCCGTACGCTCGTGCCACGCGAGCTTGATGGCAATGCTCAATTGCGGCGCCGAGACAGCGAGCTTCGCAACGCCGAAGGCTCTACCGAAGCGTGCAACGAACCTTTCAGGTAGCGTGGCGACGAAGTCTGTTTCACCAACGATGGCGGCCGCGGCGGTAAAGCTAGGCACGATCAGTGCCACATCACGATCGATGCCCCGTTGGGCATAGGCGGACGCCAAGCCGCGGTAGCCGCGGCCTGGCGCAACCTGGACATCGACGTGGCGTAGTTCGCCAAGCAATCGCTTGGAGATGGAAGTGCCAGCTAGAGGATGCCCAAGGCGTGCAACCAGCGTCGCGCGCTCCTTGTACAGTGCCTTCGTCTGGATGCCAGGCGTGTTGTCGTCGAGCGCCGCGATCGCCAGATCAATCTCTGTCCCTGAGAGGCCGCCGGACGACAAGAAGGTGTCGATCCCGACCACCTGCAGGCGTGCCAGCGGCATTCTTCTGGTGAAATCAGACGCCAGGCGCGGACCCTGCACGAGTTGGCCAGCGTCCGCGATCGCCAGGGTGAACGTTCGTGTGGTGGACGACGGATCCGGGGCTTCTCCCTGGATCGCCCGGCCAAGGTCTTCCAGGATGCGTTGAAGCTCTGGTGCCAGGGCTGCGGCACGTGGCGTTGGGACGATTCCCCTCCCGCTTCGGACGACCAGCGGATCGTCAAGGGCTGCACGCAGCCGCGCCAACGAGTTGCTGACGGCAGACGGTGTGACGTGAAGCCGGCGTGCGGCTTTCGCCACGCTGCGCTCGGCAAGCACCGTTTCCAGTACCACGAGCAGGTTCAGGTCGAGCTGCGATAACCTCATGATTGGTGAGTATACAGGTCACGAATCATCACTTGTGAAGAGGTAGGGGTCATCCTACGATTCTTTGCATGAGCCCGATGCGGGTTCCACTTCGCACTGAAGTGACATCAAACGAGGAGTCAAGCAATGAAGCCCGTGACCGTGATCAACCACCTGGCGATCAAGCCAGGAAACATGGATCAATTCATCGATGCACAGCACCGGTTCGTCACGGCACTACCGCCGTGTGGGCTTATCGGGGGCCGCATGTACAGGAGTGTCGATGGGCAGTCCGCCGTATTGGTCAGCACCTTTGAGTCGAAGGATGCGCAGGAAAAGCTTTTGCAGCGGGCGGAGTTCAAGGAGCACATCCAGCACCTGCAGACATTTGTCGAGTCGTCGAGTCCGGTTTTCTACGAGGAGGCTTACACGACAGGGGCCTTCTAGGGCCGTTTACGTTTCAGGCCACTGCTGCGGAACCTTGCGTACGTCGTTGACCGGGTAACCGAGCTGCTTCACGCGCTCCATCAGTGCGTCGTAGTCGGCCTGGGAGATCTTCGGCGTGCGCGCCATGATCCAGATGTAATCACGGGCATCGCGAGCAACGATGACCTGGCTATAGTCATCCTTGAGATAGGCCACGATGTACTGCGCCTTGACCGGCCAGAACACCTGCACGCCCCATACCGCGTTGCCGCTGCCGGCTTTCACGAAGGCGGTGGAGTGGATGGCCTTCACGGGGCTGGTATACGAGCCATTGTTGAAGCGGAACGCGGTGTAGATGTTGCCGTCCGGCTGCATCGTGTAGGTTTCGACCGCGTTATAGGCGTTCTTCTCGAAGCGGGTAGGGATGGTGGCGATCACATACCATGCGCCCATGAAGCGGGGCAGGTCGACGTGCGCGACCGGCTTGATCGGCGCCAGGCCGCCGGCATTGACGCAGGCGCTGACGATGATCAGGCCGCAAGTGGTCAGGACTTTCTTCAGCCAGTTCATGCGGACGCCCCTGAGGGACGTACGAACCGGTAGTGCGCAACCAGCCATTCCTGGCCATCGGCGTACCCAAACAGTTCCGCACAGGACATCCAGAACATGCGCCAGCGCTGGAACCATAGTGCCGCGGCTTTGCTGCCATAGGTTTCGGTGAGCGTGGCCATCACCTGATCCTTGTTCCTGTCCTGGTTCGCCAGCCAGTGATTGGCGCTGCGCTGGTAGTGCGTGCCGTCGACATGCCACCGCTGTTCGATCTTCAGCCTGCCCTGGAACCACAGCAGGGTATCCGATGCCGGCATCAGGCCGCCGGTAAAGAAATGCCGGCCCATCCAGTTGTCTTCGCCGGCGGTCTCGAAGGGATACATCAAGGTCTTGTGGGCGAAGATGTGCACGAAGAGCTTGCCACCCGGACGCAGCCACTGGGCGATGCGACCCATCAGGATCTCATAGTTGCGCATGTGCTCGAACATTTCGATCGAGACGCAGCGATCGAACTGCGCGGCATCCATCTCAAGCTGGTTGACATCCTGGGTCATCACGCTCACGTTGGATAGGCCGCGCCTGCGGCATTGCGCTTCAATATGCTGGCGTTGCTGGTTGGAGTTGGAAACGGCAACGATCTTCGCGCCGGGATATCGCTCGGCCATCCACAGCGTAAGCGAACCCCAGCCGCAGCCTAGTTCAAGGATCTTCTGACCATTGGCAAGCTCCGCACGGTCGCCATAAAGGGCGAGCATGGCCTCTTCGGCCTGTTCGAGCGATTCGTCGCCGCGGGGGTAATAGCAACCGGAGTATTTAAGACGCTTGCCCAGGCACAACTCGAAGAACGCCGGCGGCAGTTCATAGTGTTGCGCGTTGGCGGCATCGGTGTGGATCGCCACGGGGCTACGCCGCAGCATCTCGATGCGATCGGCGTAGCGCGCCGCCTGCGAGCCCAGGCCACCGGCCGCTTCCTCGCGCAGACGCTGCGCGCAAAGGCGGCGAATGCCTTGCCGCAGCAACGCATCGGGCAATCGGCCACGCTCGGCCAGGCCCAGCAGGCCGGTGGCGGGATGCTCCCGCGGCTGTTCGTCGAAAGCCGTGGCGGCGATGTTCATGGCGAGCTCCTTTTCGGAAACCAGGGAATAAGCATGGAGGTGCTTCGTTGATAGGCGCGGTAGTCATCGCCGCGGCTGCGCAGCGCCTGCGTCTCGGTGTACGGGATGCCGCTGATCCAGCGCAGGAAGACATACATCACCACCGGGCCGGCCCAGGCCAGCCACGCGATCGGTGAGCCGATCGCGATGCAGACATACGCAAACCAATGGACCCATTCGAAGAAATAGTTGGGGTGACGCGAATAACGCCAAAGGCCGTCCTGGCAGGTGCGGCCACGGTTTGCAGGATCGGCCCGGAAACGCGCCAGCTGCCGATCGGCGATCGATTCACCGATCACGCTGATCAACCAGATCGCCATGCCCACCAACAACCATGGACCGAACCCGCGCGGGTTGCGGGCCGCCGCCAGGAACGGCAGCGCAAACAATACGATCAGCACGGCCTGGAACTGGAAGAAAGCAAAGAACTTCAGCTGGCTGCCATCCCAGTGCGCACGCAGGTTCTGGTACCGGCCGTCCTCCGGCTCGCCGCGAACCCGCTTCCAGAGATGCAGGGCAAGCCGCATCCCCCACAGGCCACCAAGGATGGCCAGGACCACCCGCGGCAACCGACTGCCGTCGCCGAGCAAGGCCAATAACACCGCGCTGCCACCCAGGCCGCCGGCCCAAAGCGCATCGACAATGCCGGCATTGCCGTGCGAGCGTTGCCACAGCCAGCCCAGGGTCATCATGGTTGCCGCAAGCAGCCAAAGCACGGCCAGCTCGATCCACGGATTCATGGTGTATCCCCCTGCAGGGAAATAGGCGACGGCACCCTGTCGATCGACCACCGCCTGGCCAGCCATGCCAACGCCGGCGTCGCCAGCGCCCAACCCACGCCCAGCCACGACAAGCCGCGCCATGCAGGATCGGCGAAACTCACCACCTGCCAGCCGTGTGACGCCCCTAGATAGGCCAAGGGGCCGCCGGCAGCGCCGAGTACGGCCGCCACCCACAGACGTGTCTGCAGCCAGCGCAGTGATTGCGTGAAGGTCAACGCGAACGTGGCCCACAAGGCCAGGATCCAGGCTGGCGCCCACACGGCAGACGGCCATGGTGCCGCATAGCTGGCCAGCCCCGAACGGATCAACCCACCATCCACCACCAGCCCCAGCACGGTGGCTGTCGCCATCAGGCACAGATCGGCCTTGTAGTGACGTGCAGCCACCAGCTGACACGCGGCATAAAGCAGCATGCCGACGATCCCCGGCCACGCCAACCCGTGCCCGGCGCTGATCACGGCGGCAAACCAGACCAACTGGTAACCGATGAGGCTGGCCCAGAATTTCATGCCGGCACCACCCCGCGGCTACCCGGCTTGGCCAGCAGCAGATGCGCCACGCCGATCGAGCGTTCGCGGAAGCCACCTTCGCAATACGCCAGGTAGAACTCCCACATGCGGATGAAGCGCTCATCGAAGCCCTGCGCGCGCACCTGCGGCAGATGCGCCATGAAGCGCGCACGCCAGGCCTTCAAGGTCAGCGCATAGGAATGGCCAAAGTCTTCCATCTGGGTCAATGCCAGGTTGCTGCCGCGGGTCTTTGCTGCCAGAAGTGCGTTGATCGACGGGATGAAGCTGCCGGGAAACACATGGCGCTTGATGAAGTCCACCGACGCCAGCGCCTGCGCGTAGCGGTGGTCCTCGATGGTGATCGCCTGCAATAGCGCCAGCCCGCCGGGTTTCAGCAGGTTGCCGAGCTTCTGGAAATAAACGTCCAGGTAAGGCGCGCCGATGGCCTCGACCATCTCGATCGACACGAGCTTGTCGTAGCGGCCTTCGAGATCTCGGTAATCCTTGAGCAGCAGGCTGACGCGGTCCCCAAGGCCCGCTGCCGCCACGCGTTCGCTGGCCAGCGCATGCTGCTCAACAGAGATCGTGGTGGTGGTGACATGGCAACCGTAGCGCCGGGCAGCGTATAACGCGAAACCTCCCCACCCGGTACCGATCTCGATCACACGGTCGGTGGGTTTGAGATCGAGCTTCTGGCAGATGCGTTCGAGTTTGCGCGCCGACGCGGCATCCAACGTATCGGATTCGTCCGCCCAGACCGCCGATGAATACATGAGGTCCGAGGACAGGAACAAGCTGAAGAAGTCATTGCCAAGGTCGTAGTGGGCCGCGATGTTGCGCCGGCTGCCATCACGTGTATTGCGGCGCAGTGCGTGCCAGCTACGCATTGCCATGCCGCCGAGGCGTGCCAGGCCGCTCTCCATGCGGTCCATCATGTCGCGGTTGCGCACCAGCAGTTGAACCAGGCCGACCAGGTTGTCGCAGCGCCATAAGCCGTCCATGTAGGCCTCGCCGGCGCCGACGCTGCCATGGGTGGCGACAGCCCGGTAGAAAGCCGGGTCGAGGATATCCATGCGGACCTGCAGGTCGGCAGTGGCATCGCCGAATTGAAGTTGCTCGCCATCGTCAGCCAGCAGCAATCCTCCGTGCCGCAGCTGGCCCAGCTGGCCGAGCAGCTGCCGGCGCAGGAAGCGGTCGAAAGTACCGGTCCTCGGGGTTTCGTAGTCGGCCGTCTTGGCAATATCGTTCATGGAAACCTCGATGGAATGTCAGGAAACGGCGGGGTGATCGTGGACAGGGTTGCGCTTGAGCCATAGCCGCAGGGCCTGCCAATGGATGGCGCCGACCACTTGCGCGGTCATCAGTGGATAGCGCCAAAGCACGCGGGCAAGGGAAGTACCGGTCAGCGGCTTGCGTTGCAGGACCAAGGTGGCATCGAACTCGCGCTCTCCGTCGCGCAGCACGTCCATGTGCACGCGCAGCTGATCCCCTGGCGTGGTGAAGCTCCAGTCGTATTGGCGTGCCATCGGCATGAAGGGCGAGACATGGAAGGTTTTTGGGAAGGCCCAATGCAATGCCGACCCCTGGACCTGCGCGGTTTCGATCGGAAGCACGTAGGCGTGGCGTTCCTTCCACGGCGTGTTGGTGATCTCGGCCACGATGCAGACCAGGGTCACCCCGTCCTCGGCGTAGCAGTAGTAGAAGCTGACCGGGTTGAACACCAGTCCGAAGTAGCGAAGGTGGGTCAACAGGCGGATGGGCCCGACCGGGCGGTGGCCTGTGGCTTGCTCGACGCGTTGACGCACAGCCTCGGCGAGCGGCAGCTCGAGCGGGCCGAGATAATCCCCACGCCGGAACTGCGCAACGTTGCCCTGGTCCTTCGACCACAGCCATCGATGGTCGAATAGGCGATCGACTTCATCCAGGTCCAGGTAGAGCTGGGCCATCTTGTAGTCGAAGGCATGGGGGTGCGGTGCCAGTCGACGATGGCGTACCACGCCTTCGTACACCGCGCTTGCCAGGGGTTCGGTCGCCTCGGTATTCACGCAGCGATCCCTTCGACGGGCATTTCGGACACTGGGGCAAGTGCCGCGCCCAGCGGCCAGCACACACCCAGTGACGTGGCGACTTCGACGGCGCTGCGCATGCCATCCTCATGGAAACCCCAACCCCAGTACGCGCCGGCATACCAGGTGTGGCGCTGACCCTGGATCTCGGCCTTGCGCGCCTGTGCCGATACCGAAGCGTGGCTGTAGACCGGGTGGTGGTACGGCATGCGGGCCAGGACCTTGGCGGGGTCGATCGCTGCCGTGCGGTTGAGCGTGACCACGAAGGGTTCGGGTGAATCGATGCCTTGCAGCAGGTTCATGCAGTAGCTCACCGTGCAGGCTTCGGCGGGGTCCCGTGGCAGCCATGCGTTCCACGCGGCCCACGCCTTGCGTCGCCTTGGCAACACGCTGGCATCGGTGTGCAGCACGGTGTCGTTGGCCTGGTAGGGCATCGCGCCGAGGATGGACCTCTCGCGGCCATCGGCATCTTCCAGCAAGGCGAGCGCCTGGTCGGCATGGCAGGCAAGCACGACGTGGTCGAAATGTTCGATGCCGGCCGGGCTGGTGATCTCCACGCCTGCGGCGAGGCGACGAATCGAGCGCACCGCACATTGCAGGCGCTCGCGCACCGGCCAACGCTCGCGCAGCGCTTGCACGTAAGTGGATGAACCACCCTTCACCACGCGCCATTGCGGGCGGTCGCTGATCTGGAGCATCTGGTGGTTGGCCATGAACTGCACCAGATAACGTGCCGGAAAGCCCAGGATCTGCGTTGCCGGCGATGACCACAGCGCCGATGCCATCGGTACCAGGTGCTCGTCCCGGAAGGCCGCGCCGTAGCCGCGCTCAAGGAGAAAGTCACCCAGGGTCGGGCCTTCTCCCGGTAGGTCGAGCAGGGCAGGCGATTCGCGATAGAACCGCATCAGGTCACGCACCATGCCGATGAAGCGTGGCGATAACAGGTTGCGTCGCTGGCAGAACAGCGTATCGAGCGTGGTGGCGTTATATTCCAGCCCGCTGGCCTGGTTGTGCACCGAAAAGCTCATCGTAGTGGGTTGCGATGCCACGCCAAGCTGATCGAACATCCGGTTAAGCAGCGGATAATGGCTTGGGTTGTGGACGATGAAGCCACTGTCGATGCGATAGCGTCGGCCGAGTTGCTCCACGTCATGGGTATGCGTGTGACCGCCGAAGTAACTGCCGGCCTCGAACAGCGTGATTTCATACTGTCGCGATAGCAGCCAGGCCGATGCCAGCCCTGCGATACCCGATCCGATCACGGCGATACGCATGGCTCAGCCCCGTGCCCGGGTCAGCACCCAGGCGGGTACCGGCTTCAACCCCCGCACCAGGCCAAGCGCCGACATCAGTTTCAATCCGTACCAGGTGAGGTCCACTTCCCACCAGTGGAAACCCTGCCGGCTGGAACCGGGGAAGAAGTGATGGTTGTTGTGCCAGCCTTCGCCAAAGGTGAGCAACGCCAGCCAGATGTTGTTGCGGCTGTCGTCCTTGGTATCGAAACGGCGCTTGCCGAAGCGGTGGGCCAGCGAGTTGATCGTCACGGTGGCGTGGAATAGCACGATGGTCGAGACGAAAAACCCCCAGGTCAGCATCTGCCCGCCGCTGGTGCCCAGCGCCGGCGCGATGTGATGCAGAAGCACGCCCAGGGTGTAGAGGAGGATGGCCAGCACCACCGGGATGGCGATGTCGTAGCGATCGAGCCAGCGCAGTTCCGGGTATTTCGCCAGGTCCGGCACGCGCGACAGGTCAGTGCGGAAATTTCTCGGCGTCAGGAACCAGCCGATATGGCTCCACAGGAAACCATGGACATGCGGCGAATGTGGATCGTCCGCGGTGTCGGTCACGCGATGATGGTGGCGGTGATGCGCCGCCCACCATAGGGGCCCGCGCTGCACGCAGGAGGCACCGATCAGTGCGAAGGCGAACTGCACGGCACGCGAGGTCTGGAATGTGCGGTGCGAAAAATAGCGGTGATAGAACGCGGTCAACGCGAACATGCGCACGACGTACAGCGCCCCGGTCACGATCAACGCGATGGGCGAAACCCCCACCCAGATCACCCCCAGGCAGGCCAGGTGCATGGCCACGAAGGGTGCAGCGCGCAGCCAGTCGATCCGGTCCTCACGGCTCTCGTCGACCTCCACCGTCACGCCGGTATCGAACCAGTTGCGCACGGTGCGAACCAGCCAGGAGCTACGCGCAGCCGGCGGCTCCGCCCCGGCGGGCAGCGGTATCAGGGTCAGTCGAGGACGTGCCATGGAAACGTACCTGTCTACGGGTCATAGACAGATACGGTCCAAATGGCGGCCCGGATGCAGGCCATCCGGGCGAAATGGATTAGACCCGGGTTCGATCCGCTTGGCCGCGGCCGGTCAGGGCCACCCTGTCTCCGGCATTCGGCGCGGCACCAATCGCACCCTTGCCGATCACCGCACCCGTGGGTTGACCGGTCGGCGAGCCGCCGATCGGTTCGACCGACACGGCAAGTACGGCCGTGGGCCCCAGTTGCGCCAACAGGGCCGGATCAAGCGCCAGCGTAGTGGGCTTCTCGCGGTCGATCATGCCCACCGAGATAGGTTTACCCCCCGCGGGAATAAGCCAAAGCTCGGGGGCGCGACCCTGCTCGAAGGCCACGGGTGTTGCCGGCACCACCACCATGCGGGCGTGTTCCAGATCCATGGTGGCTGTCCAGCCGGCCGAGCCGTTGTCCTGCTGGATGGTCGAAGCCATGTAGCCAGCATTGGCCACCGCGGGCACGGGTGTCGGGCGTGGCAGCGATACCACCACAAGCAGGGCGGCAGCCACCGCGGTGGCGCCGATGCCGAGCCAGCGCCACAGCTGCAGGTTGTCCCAGAAGCCCGTTCGCGGCGTGACCCTGGCCGGTGCCTCCAGTTGCAGTGCGTCCTGGATGCGTGCCCAAACATAAGGGGCCGGGGTGACCTCGCCGATGGTGTCGGCCAGCGGCAGCAGGCGGCGCTGCCACAGGGCTACAGCGGTAGCGGCTTCATCGGAAACCGCCACTTCACGCGCCACCTCGGCGCGCATGTCGGCATCGAGCACGCCCAGCACGTATTCGGCGTAACGCAGGTTTTGGCCGTCTTCGAGGGGCGTATTCATTGATCCAGGCACGTGCGAAGTTGCATCAGGCTGCGGCGGATCCAGCTTTTCATGGTTCCCAGCGGCACCTTGCAGCGCGCCGCCAATTCGTTATACGTAGCTCCGGTAAAAAAGGCTTCACGCACCGAACTCTGCTGTTGGGGCTCCAGTTCCTCCAGGCATTGCTGGAGCCGCCGGTATTCCTGGCTGGTTTCCGCCCCGGCCGCGGGCGTGGGCTGGTCGTCGACGGTCTCATTCAGCTTCGCTGGGTCGTCCAGCGTTTCCTCGCGGTGCTGGCGGAGCCGGTCGATCGCCTTGTTGCGGGAGAGCGTGACCAGCCAGGTGATCGCGCTGGCCTTGGCCGAGTCGAAGCTGGCGGCCCGCCGCCACACCGTCGTGTAGGTTTCCTGAAGTACTTCCTCAGCCTCACCGCGGTCGTGAAGCATCCGCAGGCAAACGCCGAACAGCTTGGATGAAGTGCGCCTATAGAGTTCGGCAAACGCCTTCTGGTCGTTGCGGCCGGCCTGCTGCAGCAACCGGTTCAGCTCGTCGCGTTCGGCGGGGCTGGTGACACTCATGGGCAAACCATCCGCACGTTGTAACCCTCCCAGAGGACGCTTCCATCGGTTTCGCCGACCAAGATAGCAGGGGAAGGTCTAGGCCGCGTCGTCAGGCGCCGGCTTCCTGGCCGCGGCTGCCTCATCGAACGAGTGAACCTCGAACAGATCGTCGAAATCGTCCAGCACGTTGCACTGAGCACCTGGACGAACTACCTCAACGAAGCGATCGGTACGGAAGTCGATTTCCGTGTCGTCGCGCCGTTCGCCGCTGCAGGCAGCTAAGAGGAGGTGGCGGGATCGGCGACGGTAAATAGCTGCTGCCGATTTCGCATGACGAAAAAATGTGATGCGCATCACATTAAATGCCATGTTTTGGCTGCCGGAAATGTGCGCTCATTACAACTAACTGTTTATAAAGACTTTCTCGCCGATTTCACGGCTGGAACTTGTTACCAAATTACCTACGCTGCCACTCCATGGCCCAGCGGCGACCATCCGCGCATTTGAGAGACCAGCCGCGCTTGTTCCACAACCTTCAGTGGGGGAACGCACGATGAATACTTTCGTATGCTTCAAAGGGTTCAGGCCTGCTTTGATGATCTCGTGCATGGCCTTGTCGGCGATCGGTTTAAGCGCGTGTAGCGGCTCGGGCGGAGTTCATCACTCCTCGGGTGGCAGCACGGTAAGTCCTGGTGGCGCCGGATCGGGGACGCCGGGCGGCGGCGATGGATCTGGCAGCGGTGGATCAGGTTCCGGCGATGGTGGCGGTAGCGGCTCGGGCGCTGGTGGTGGCGGATCGGGTGGCGGCACCGCCGGCGGTGGAAATGGATCAGGCTCGGGTTCGGGTGGCGGCACCGGTACCGGTGGCGGCGGCACGGGAACGGGAGGGGGTGGTACGGGGTCCGGCGGCGGCGTGGTCGCGACAGGATCACTCCTGGGCGCGGTGGCCACGGCAGGCGGAACGACCGTTACCACGCTGGGCGGCGCGGTAAATACGGTAGCGGCCCAGTTGCCTAACCAGGCCCTGCTGGGTGGCAGCAACACAGCCACCATGGGTTTGTCCGCCGTGCTCACCGATGCCGGCAACGCCGCGATCGCGTTGGGTAATGGCGTAACGAACGGACTTGGGCAAACCGGTGTGATCGCGAACCCTGTCGGCGTTACCGCGGGCAGCCTCGGGAACGTCGTCAATGACACCGGCCAGGGCGTCAACGACCTCGGAAAGACAGTGACCGCCGTGGGCGCATTCCAGGGGTCGCCGATTCAACCCATCACCTCCGCTGTTGGAACCACGGTGTCGACCGTGGGGCAGGGTGTGGACAAGCTGGGTGACGGTCTCGGTTCGGCGCTCGCGTCGCCCGGCGGCAACGCCCTTACGCAAGCGGGAAGCAACCTTGTCACCACCGTGGCAAGCCTTGGCCAGACCAGCGCCACAGGTAGCGGCGGCAATCTCATCGCGAATACGTCGACGGCGGTTGGCCAGACCACGGCCGGTGCCGGCGGCCTGGTGAGCCAGATAGGCAATGGCCTTTCCGCGCAGAACACCGGTGCACTCAGTCCAGTGACCAACTCATTGGGAGGAACGGTGTCGACCCTTGGCGGCGCGGTGACCACGGTGGGCAATGGCGTGACCGGAGGGCTGGGCCAAAGCGGTGCGATCGGCAACCCCGTCGGCGTCACGGTCGGTGGAAGCGCAGCGGGCGTGACCGGCGTCGGCGCCACGGTCAGTGGGCTCGGCGGCACGGTGGCGACCATCGGCAACGGTTCACCGCTCTCACCAGTGACGGCGGCGGTAGGTGGTGTCGTGGGTACGGTCGGCCAGGGTGTGTCCAACACCGGCACCGGTCTGGCTTCCGCCAATGCCGGAGCGCTTCAGCCGCTCACCCAGGGATTGAGCAATGTGGTCAATGGCGTGGCCGATGCCACCGGAGGGAATAACACCGCAGGCGCAAATCGCGGCGGCCTGCTTGGTACAGGTCTTCTTAGTCGCAAAGCCCATTGATGAGCCCGGTGCCGGCGGCTGGACCGCCGGCACCTCCTTTTCCTGGCCTGCCAAGGGGGACAGGCATGCGGCGACTTCCGCTAGCCATGATGATGGCTACGTGGGCGATAGCAGGTCAGGCACAGACTCGCCTGCCTGCCGCCAATCCAGTCCAAACACTTCCGATGGCGCCGCTTCCTCCCGTGGCGCCCACCGTGCATACCCATGTGACGGCACCTGCCAACCCAGCGCTGCAAGCCTTGCTGGCACGACGGCTCACGCCATCGCGCGTGGATCTTTCAGGCGTCAAGGCGATACCCTTCGCGGCAGCGGCCGAGGCGTTTCAACCCTTGATCGGCCGCGAGGGCACCGTTGCCGATGTGCTTGCCGCCGCGGAGCGGTGTACGGCGGTCTATCGCTCGCACGGTCTTGCCTTGTCGTTCTGCTATGTGCCCGTGCAAGACTTCAACGATGGAGTAGTAAAGATCGTCGCCGTGGAAGGCTATGTCGCCGATGTGGCCATCACCGGCGATGCCGGCAACCTGGAGGGGCGCCTGCGCGCCTATGCCCGCCACATCACCGAGGATCGGCCGCTTCATCAGGCCACGTTCGAACGCTATACCCAGCTGATGGGACAGCTGCCCGGCGTCACCGTGGCCGCCGATGTACCGGTGCCCGCGACCACCGACGGGGCCACGCGCATGACATTGAATGTCGCGCGTAAACGCGTGGATGTTGCCGCGAGCATCGACGCCAACCATCCGGGAATCCAGGGACTGCTTGCCGCGACCTTCAACGGCTTGACCCCTCTGGGGGAGCAGACGACGTTCTCCACCTTGTACCCCGACGGTCGTGGCACGCAGCACTACTACAGTGGCGCGCTGGGCGTGCCGGTGGGAAGTGGCGGGTTTGCATTGCGCCTGGATGGATCGCGCTATCGCGGCATCCCTGATACCGACGACGGACTGCCTGACGAACTGCAACATCATCTGCAGCAGGACCATTTGGGCGTGACGCTGCGTGATCCGCTGCGCCTTGGCAATGACCACGCCCTGGTAGCGAGCCTGGGTTTCTATGGCACCGATCAGTCTGATCGATACGACAATTCCCTCAACGGCGCGCATCTGCAGATAGACAGTGACGTGCGTGTAGGTAGCTTTCAGCTGGATTGGCGAGACACCAGCGGTGGTCTTTCCCGTGTACTTACCCTGGGCGTGGCCCACGGATTCGACGCAGCAGGTGCCGGATCGCGTGTGGTTACCAACCTGCCCAATGCCGGTGCTTTCTCCGTACCCCAGGTGGCCTTCAATCGCGTGAACCTTGACGGCATGTTGGTCGCGCCCTGGCCGAGCGGCTTCAGCTCCGTGCTGGCGGCCACGTTCCAGTACAGCGCGCAACGCCTGCCATCGGGCGAGCAGATTGCCATGGGCGGTCCACGATTTGGCCTGGCTTATGATCCCGGCGTCAGCAGCGGCGACCGTGGCTGGGGAGCCAGTTACGAAATCAATCGCCGCTTCGCCAGCAGCGCGCACTGGTTGACGGCATACACGCCTTACCTCACCGCGCAGTACGCTCGTATCCACATCAACGGCGGACCCACGCCGCTTGGAGAGCTCGGTACGGTCGCGCTGGGCGTTCGCTTGACCGATGGCCACCATTACACGGTGGACATCAATGTCGCCCAGCCTGTCGCCGACCGGCCGCCTGGGGATTCGGGTCGCTCGCCGCGCTATAATCTGGCTTTCAGCTATTCGCTGCGTTAACTGCACGCAAGTGGCTAATCACCTTCCGGGTCGATGCCGACGACCTTGCCATGACTGTCGAACGTAAAGGTTATGCCTTGCACGTGCTCGCCGTATAGAACGCGATAGCGACGTGTGCGATTGCCGTTGGCCGAGGTCGTATCGCTGGAGAGGATCATGCGATTGATCGGTCCCAATACGCCAAACCACGCCGGGCCTATATCGTTGAGGTCCTCAACATAGTCCGCACGTTGTTCGGGAGCGATCAGTGAGGCATCAAGGGCGCCTGCCGCCGTGCCTTCCAAGAGCTTCCGCGCCGAAGCGGTCAATGCTGGAGCATTGTCGGGAAGGCTGTGCGATGTGTAGTCCGTCGGCGCGGGGATGAACTGATCGGCGATCAGCGAGGCAAAGATCGGATGAAGCTTCTGCTGGTTGGTGAAGACGATTATCCCGAGATGGTCGTCCGGAAAATACATGACATCACTCAGTGCCGGTCCGCCGCTGTGGCCGATCCAACGGTGCCCCCGGTAGCGGCCGACCACCCAGCCGACGCCATAGATGGCGCTGCTGCCGTCCCGCATGCGTGCCGGGGTCGCTATTTCCTTGAGCGACGAGGGGGAGAGCAACTTGCCTGAGTCGATGTTGGCGATGAACGTCGCCATGTCGGTGGCGCAGGAATAAACGCCTCCGGCGGCATAGGCGTATTGGGTATAGAGAAACCAGCGTCTTTGGTTGAACTTGCCAAGCCAACGGTAATATTCCGCGCGGCCAGGAATATCGACGGCAAAGCGCTGAGGTCCGTGCTCCTCCGCGTTGTCGAAAGCGGAGCAGGTCATGCCGGCCCGTTTGAACAACTCGTCCTTGGTCAATTGCGCGAAGGTCTTTCCGCTGACTTTCTCCATGATGTACTGCAGCATGGTGAAGTCGAACGAGTCATATTGGGCTCGCTCGCCGGGTTGGGCAATCACCGGTGTCTTGAATGCCAGATGGACAACGTCGGCCGTCGCGACGACGTTTGGATCCACCTGTACGGATGCAAGCCCGGACGCGTGGGAAACAAGATTGCGTAGGGTGATCCCTTTCCAGGTCGCTGGCGCATCGGGAATGTATTTTGTTACGGGGTCGTCGAGCTTGAGCTTTTGCTCTTCCACCAGCCGCATCAGCACCGCGGCGGTGTAGATTTTCCCTGTCGAGGCGATCTGGAAAGGCGTATCGGCCTTGACGGGAATGTTGTATTCCGCGTTGGCGGTACCGTAGCTACTGACCCGCACGACTTTGCCATTGCGAACAATGGCGACGGCAGCGCCCGGGATATGCGCCTGGATCATCGCGTGCTGCATGAGGCGATCGATCTTGTCCGTCTGGGCGTTGACGGAAGTCGCAAAGCACAACAACAAGCTGCTCCAAACCAGCGCTCGTTTCATGAAGATTCCTTCCGCTTACCCCTGGCAGGAAAGGTAGTTTTGGTTTGAAGGAAGCGATAGTGCCCCTGATGCGTGACTTCTGGCAGGGGTGTCCCGTCGTCGGGCTGAATCCGATGGGACGGGTCGGTGCATCTAAGGGATAGACACGGCCATGCCGGCCGGTGACCCAGAGAGCCCTTCATGACTGACTGCTCCCCCTTCGCCAGGATCTCCAATCGTTGGTTCTGGCGCACTTCACTGTGGGTTAGCGTTGCGCTGCTTTGCGCTGTGACTTCGTCCATGGCGGCCGAACCCAGCCACGCGCAACTGCCGGATACCCCGGTGGGCCGGCTCGCTGGAGCGCTGATCCATCACGCCAATACCGACACTCCGGAGCAGATCCAAAAATGGGCGCCCACCATTCTGTCCGCATCCATGGGTCACGACGACAAGACGGCGTTTGTCACCGACCTGGCCTCGGCGACTCGCGACGGCGGCGGGCTGGAGGTGTTCGATGTGCGCACGGACCCCCATCAGCCAGGGTTACTGGAAGTGGCGGTGCAAACGAGGCGTGGCGGGCAGCGGGCCTTGTTCCCGCTGGTCGCCGACTCGGCCCATCCCGATCAACTCGCGCAGGCTGCCTTGTTTCCCATGGGTGATCCGGCGCTTTACCAAGGTTGGCCGATGTCGGCAGTAACGCACGCTGAGATGGCTCGGTTGGTTCACTCGGCGCTCGATCATCTGGTGAAAACGCAGGACTTCTCCGGTTGCGTGATGGTGCGCGACGGCGGCGACATCGTGTTCAACGAATGCCGCGGCTTGGCCGAACGCAGATTCAACGTCCCCGCAAGCGACCAGACCCGGTTCCATATCGGCTCCATGGACAAGATGTTCACTGGTGTCGCCATCGCCCAACTGGTGGAGGCTGGCAAACTGTCGTGGACCGACACGCTGGCCAAGCTCGTTCCGGAGTATCCCGACCAGGCGGCCGCCAAGAAGATCACCGTCTGGCAACTGTTGCATCACACTGCCGGCCTGGGCGACTTCCTGGTGCCGGAATATCTCGAGCACAGCGAGCGCTTCATCAACCCGGTGGACTACCTGGGCCTTATCGCTCGCCAGCCTCCGGTGAGTGAGCCCGGCAAGCAATGGATCTACAGCAACGCCGGTTACATGCTGCTGGGGCGCATCATCGAGAACGTTGCCGGGGAGAGTTACTTCGACTACATCCAGCGTCATGTCTTTGCACCGGCGCATATGGATTCGAGCGGTTTCGACGGGCTGGACGAGATCATTCCCGGGCTTGCCGTTGGCTACTACCACGACGGGCTGTTTTCCAGGACGTGGAAGGCCGACTGGTTGAAGCTTGGCTACAAGGGTGGCCCGGCAGGTGGCGGCTATTCCAACAATACGGATCTGCTGCGATTTGCTACGGCGCTGCGCGAAGGCAAGCTGGTTGGGTCCGCCACCCTGGCGAAGATGTTCGATGACGAAACGCCCGCCGGCCCCGGTGGCTATGCGGCCGGATTCGGCGACCGGCTCTCACATGATCGCCACATCCGCGGCCATTCCGGCGGGATCGAAGGGACCACGGCGAACCTGCAGATGGTCTGGGAAACCGGCGGAGCCGTAGCCTTGACCAGTAACCAGGGGCCCTCGGACAACTGGATGCTGGCAGAGCACATTGCCGACCTGCTGGCCGCCACGGGCGCGAAACGCTAAGTTCGGAAACAACGGCCTCACCACCTCTTATCTGGAGCAAGACCATGGAATATCTCTTCATACCCCTCATCGTGATGCTGGCGCCCGTGCTCATCGTGCTCATCGTGCTGCGCTATCGCTACCGACAGGCGCAGGAGCGTTACCGTACTCTCCTGCAATTGGCCGACAAAGGCGTTGAGCTGCCGTCGCAACTTTTGCTGGAAACGCAGGGGGCCGGTGATGAACGCAGGCGGGGACTGGTGCTGATCGGCGGCGGCCTCGGCTTGATGGCGATGTTCGTGACCTTGCCGGGTCAACTCGACAATGGGCTGGGCATTGACCACCTGTGGGGCATCGGCCTGCTGCCGCTGATGACCGGCCTGGGGTACCTTGCCAGCTGGTGGTTGAATGGGCGAGGGGACGTGCGTGGCTGATAGCGCCGACGAGGCGCGCATCGACCAGGCGCTGGTCACGCGCATACGGTTGGGCGGCGATCAACGGGCATTCGAGCAGCTTGTGCGTCGCCACCAGGGCATGATCCGTGCACAATTGCGCCGGTTACTGCACGGCGATGAGGCCGCGGCGGACGACCTGGCGCAGGAGACGTTCATGCTTGCCTGGCGAAAACTGGATCAGTTTCGCGGTGAAGCGCGCTTTTCCAGCTGGCTTTACCGAATTGCCTATACCTGCTTCCTGCAGGCGCGGCGCGGCCCCGCGAAACATGAAAGTGTCGACGAGGAGACGATGGAGCAACTGCAGGCGCCGACCCGGGCAATCGACCTGCAACTGGACCTGGACCGCGCCATGCAACGCTTGTCCGCGGCCGAGCAGGTGGTATTGCTGCACTGTTCGCAATTAGGGCTGAGCCATGACGCGGCTGCCTATGTACTGGGGATGCCTCTTGGCACGGTGAAGACCCATGCGACGCGTGGCAAGGCAAAAATGAAGACATGGTTGGCTGCCTGGCGCGATGTCTCCAGCACGGAGAAATTCTCATGAACGAACCGCATGACGACGAGATCGAGGCGCTTCTGCGCCGGCAATTCGAAGGCCCGGTACCAGACGGCGGTTTTAGCGAGCAGGTGATGCGGCATCTGCCGCCTCGCCGCCGTCGCGCCGCGTGGCCGCTGCAACTGGGAGGGCTGGTGGGAGCGGCGGCCTGCTGGTTCAGCCTGGCGAATGTGCCGATGTTGAAGGTTGGCTGGAGAGACTCGCTATCCGGCCACCTGTCGGCGCCCGCCATCGGCATGTGGCTGGCCATGGCCGTCTTGGCCATGCTCGCGTTAGGATGGAGTTTGGCCGAAAGCGGGAAGCGTTGAAGGCGGTCTTCGCAGGCGGCCATGCTGGACCCTGATGGCCGTTACCGCACAAAGGACCCTTGATCGTGTCTTCCGTCGTCTCCCAGCCTGTCACCGCCAAACTGACGAAAGCCGCCATTTTCCTTGTGCTGACCCTGAAGCCCGGCACGGAGACCGATATCGCGGTACGAAGCCTTTGCGCCGACCTTTCCTCGTTGCTGCGTGCGGTAAGTTTTCGCAACCTGAAAGGCCGTCTCTCGTGCGTCATGGGCTTTGGATCAGGGGCCTGGGACCGCCTCTTCGGCCAGCCCCGGCCCGCTGAACTCCATCCGTTTCGTGAAATCCACGGGGTTCATCATGCGGTATCCACGCCGGGCGACATCCTGCTTCATATACGCGCTACCCAGATGGATCTGTGCTTCGAAATGGCCAGCGTCGTCATGGACCGCATGGGCGACATGGTGACCGTGGTTGATGAGGTGCACGGGTTCAAGTATTTCGACGAGCGCGACTTGCTCGGCTTCGTTGACGGCACCGAGAACCCCGTCGACCAGGCAGCTTCCGATGCCGCGATCGTCGGCGCGGAAGACCCGGTGTTCCTCGGCGGAAGTTATGTGATCACGCAGAAGTACCTGCACGACTTGCACCGCTGGAATGCGCTACCCACTGAATATCAGGAGGGCGTCATCGGGCGAAAGAAGCTTTCGGACATCGAGTTCCCGGATGAGGCCAAGACGGCCTACGCCCACAATGTCCTGACGAACATTGAGGAAGACGGCAAGCAACTTCAGATCGTTCGCGACAACATGCCGTTTGGTGAATTCGGCAAGGGAGAGTTCGGTACGTACTTTATCGGCTATGCCCGCTCACCGCGCCGTATTGAACAAATGCTCACCAATATGTTCGTGGGCCTTCCACCTGGGAATTATGATCGGTTACTGGACGTCAGTCGGGCGGTCACCGGCACCTTGTTCTTCGTGCCTTCTGCCACTTTCCTGGACGACGTATCCGCTGCAGTCACGGCTGCTTGACGCCTTCTCCTCGAGCCACTGTTGTCCAATGGACGTTATCGCTGGATAGCTCGACGCTGACCGTTGCCTTGGTTGGCGGGCTGTAGTGATAAGTGACGCGAAACGTTTTGTTATCCGACTTGCCGTAGGCAATCCATGTATTGCCTTCAACTGTCATGCGCGCGATGAAGGGTTCGGCGCCGCTGCCGTCGGAGTCGAACATTTCATAGTGCCAGTAGCTTTTATCGCTGTAGTTATAGGTGCTGACGGCGTGCGACTTTACCGTCTTGCCGGGGTTGTTCATGGTGAAGCTACAGGCCATGAAGGCCTTGTTCGGCGACCATTCGCACTGTTCCAGCCAGGTCCATTTTCCGCCTTTCTGATCACTCACGGCCAGGTCTTCCCCGTGGTACAGCCATGTGCCTTCGGTGACGTCAAGTGGCTGGAGTTCCGGGGCAAGGGAAGGTGTGGCGCACCATGCCGACGACGCCATCATGAGCGTAGCCAGGGCGGCAATCATCGATAGGCGGCGCATGGATATGTCTCCTGGGGAAGTTTTGTAGACCGTATTGAACGGTGGCATTCGATCTGGATTGGATCTTGACGATTCGAGCCCTGCCGGACAACGCTAATCAGACCTCGTTTTCTGCCAAACCGATGCCTTCTGCCAAGATCATTGCATTCGTTCTATTCGATGACGCTCTGGCGCTCAACGTCGCCGGCCCCGCAGAAGTGTTTGGCAGCGCCAATCGATTGGCAGGTGTAAACGTCCCGCTCTACGAGTTTGTTTACTTGTCCACCGCCGGGGGCCTGGTAAGAACTGGTACCGGTATGCCGATTCACACCGAATCCATCGCCACGGTCGATGTGCGTCGGCTGGATACGATCATTGTGGTCGGCGGCGCTACGGTCGTCGAAGCGATGCGCGATACCGCGATGATTAACTGGATAGCGCATGCATCCACGGTGGTGCGTCGCACATGCAGTGTGTGCACAGGTGCATTCCTCCTGGCTGCGGCACGTCTGTTGGATGGGCGGCGCGCCGTCACCCACTGGGCCTCCGTGGATGATTTGCGGGCGCAGTTCCCGGCGGTGGACGTGCAACTGGACCCCATTTACGTCAACGACGGAAATATCTGGACGTCTGCGGGCATATCGGCAGGCATCGATCTGGCGTTGACCCTGGTGGCCGCCGATCATGACCGCCGCCTAAGCCTTGCCGTGGCGAGGGACCTCGTCGTTTTCCTGCATCGCCCGGGTGGGCAGGCACAGTTCAGCCTGACGCTGGCCGCCCAGGCGGACACGGATACCCGTGGCGTAAAGTCCCGAATTGGTAGTTTGCATGCCTGGATCATCGAGCATCTGCACGAGGATCTGGGCGTCGAGCGTCTTGCTGCGCGCGTGATGATGACGCCGCGCACTTTCGCGCGAAAGTTCGTCGAGGAGTATGGACGCACGTCGACCAAGTTAGTCGAGGACCTGCGTTTTGAATCCGCCCGCCGGCATCTTGAGGAAAGCCATGCTTCCATCAAGCAGATCGCCAGCCTTTGTGGCTTCGGCGACGAGGAGCGCATGAGAAGGGCGTTCATGCGGCGCCTGCACGTATCGCCTGCTGGTTATCGAGAGCAGTTTGCCATTCGGGTGTTTGGTCATTGACGAAACAATGTGCCGGAAATGTGCACTGGTTTCGGGCAACGGGCTGAAATATTCATCCACAATCGAACGCTTGCCGACGAGAAGATGCTTCCCGTGGGTGTTCGTTTTTTCTTGCGAATATTCGCAGCATCATGCTCGTTGACAACCGGGGCCATACTCAACGAACTATAAAAAGCCGTCTCGACGGCATAAGGGTATTCGGCAACTTCGCGTCACCTTGATATCCAGATCAGGTCACTCTGTGCATGTCCACCAGCTCAAGCCAGCCAGAAGCGATGTTTAAAGTGGTTGTCAATCAAGACGGACAGTATTCGATCTGGCCGGCGGAAAAAGCCGTGCCTCCGGGGTGGACGGAGGGAGGCAATCAAGGCTCGAAGGAATCCTGCCTTGAATTCATCAGCGAGCAATGGACCGACATGCGTCCGCATTCGCTCCGCGCAATGAAATAAAACAGCGGCATCCTGTCCTGGATAACTGACCAGCCATAAGCGCGCCGGCAGTTTCCTCCTGCGCTCTTATGGCCCGGAATTCGCCTCTTTGCCGGCGAGCCGTATGTCGTTGTGCGTGCGTGACTAAAAAAAATACACCACAGGATATGCATGATCATGAATGCCAAGCAGATGCCTTCCCAGGAAAATCCGTCGCAATCGATCGGCGAGGAAGGGACAGGGGATATGGCCATCATCGGCATGGCTTGCCGTTTTCCCGGCGCCGGTAATTACGATCAGTACTGGGACAACCTGTGCAACGGGTTGTCCAGCATCAGTGAGGTTCCGGAGAATCGCTGGGACAAGGATGCTTTTTATTCGACGGACGTTCGGGACAAGAACAAATCGATCAGCAAATGGGGCGGATTTGTCGACGGCGTCGAGTTCTTCGATGCTGATTTCTTCGGTGTATCGGCGCGCGAAGCCGAGGTGATGGACCCGCAGCAGCGGATCATGCTGGAGCAGGCGTGGGCGTGCATAGAGGATGCAGGCTACGATCCCAAGGCATTCAGGGGCAGCAACACCGGTGTGTATGTCGGGGTGTTTAATTTCGATTACCAGGACCACCTGAGAAAAGCACTCGATACGATCGAAGGGCATGTTTCCACGGGGACGCATACTGCGCTTATCCCTAACCGAATCTCGTATTTCCTGGACCTGCACGGCCCGAGCCTGCCGATCGACACAGCTTGCTCCAGTTCCCTGGTTGCGCTGCACAAGGCGGCGCATGCGATCCGTCGCGGCGAATGCGACTACGCACTGGTGGGCGGGGTAAGCGTGCTGTGCAGCCCCACCCATTTCATTTCATTCTCCAAGACCGGCATGTTGTCACCCGATGGCAGCTGCAAGACCTTTGACGAGCGAGCCAATGGCTACGTTCGCGGTGAGGGCGCGGCGATGATCCTGATCAAGCCGCTGGAGAAAGCCATCCGGGACAACGACCGGATAGCTGCGGTACTGCGTGGCACGGCAGTGAATCATGGCGGCCACGCGCGCACGGTGACCTATCCGGGATCCACCGCCCAATCGAACGTGATCGCCGAGGCCTTGCGTCAGGCAAACGTACCGGTCGGAACCATCGGCTACGTGGAGGCGCACGGCACCGGTACGCCGAAGGGCGATCCGATCGAGGTGGAAGGTTTGAAAATGGCATTTTCCCGCGTCGCTGGAGATCGCGGGGAAGTATTGGAAGAGCAGTCCTGCGGTATCGGCAGCGTCAAGACCAACATCGGCCATCTCGAATCGGTAGCCGGCCTGGCGGGCTTGATCAAGACGATTCTCTGCATGAGGCACCGCGCCTTCCCTCCGCTGGTGCACTACCAGAAGCTCAATCCGCGCATCGCGCTCGAAGGCAGTCCGTTCTTCATTATAGATACGGCTCGGTCGTGGCCATCCCTAGTCGACGGTGGCGGCAAGGCCATACCCCGCCGCGCCGGCATCAGCTCTTTCGGCTTTGGCGGCGTGAACTCCCACGTCGTGATCGAGGAATATGTCGAGCCGGAGGGCGATACATCGGGCCTGGACCAGGATGCGGTATCTGGATCCTCATCCCAACCATCTTCGCTCATCGTTTTATCGGCCAGAACGGAAACCGCACTGCGCCAGCGCGCGCAACAACTTCTTGCTGCCCTGGCAACGCCCGACCTCCGCCAGACCGGCTTGGCGGATCTGGCTTACACACTGCAAGTAGGGCGACAAGCGATGGCAGCGCGCCTGGCGCTGGTGGTCGACTCATTCGAAGCGCTGCAGACACGGCTGGAGGACTGGTTGGCGCAGTCGTCTCCAACCGACGAGGTCTTCCACGGTCAGCTTTCACCCGAAATGCTGGCGGGCGCCGGAGATGCGGTGCGGCATGACGACTCACTGACCGCGCTGGTGGCCAGCGGAGACCTTAAGGCGGTGGCAGCCAAGTGGATCGAAGGACACCTGTTTGACTGGACGGTCTTGCATGAATCCGGACGCCGCCGCCTCGCCCTCCCGACCTATCCCTTTGCCAAGGAAAAACATTGGGTCGAGGCGAAGCCATCGATGACAGCGGCGTCATCGCAGGGGGCCATCCATCCACTGATACATCGCAATACCTCGAATTCCTCCGGGCTGCGCTTTAGCAGCAGCTTTACCGGGCACGAGTTCTTCCTTGCCGACCATATCGTGCAGGGTGAACGCACCCTGCCGGGTGCGGCCCAGCTGGAAATGGCCCGTTTCGTCGCAGGCCAGGCGATTGCCCATGGCAGCCCGCACCGCTTGAAGGATGTCGTATGGCTGCGGCCTGTCGTGGTCGGGGCTGAGCCAGAAGATCTGCACATCGCGCTATTTCCGGAAGGACGTGGCGAGTTCAGTTTCGAAGTTTACGGCGGTGCCGAAGACGACGAAGGGGTGGTGTACAGCCAGGGCTCGGTGCTTGCCGTCGCGGACGGGGAGTCCGGCGAGGCGGCGCTGCTCGACCTGGCGGCGATGCGCCGGCAGTGCGCGCCATCGTCTATCAGCGCGGAGGCATGCTATGCCGCGTTCGACCGGATGGGCTTGAACTACGGGCCAGGCCATCGCGGCCTGGGCGAACTGTTCGTCGGATCGGGACTGGCCCTGGCACGTATTGCGCTGCCCGACGCGCTCAAGGCATCGCAGGAAAGCTATGTGCTTCATCCCAGCGTGCTCGATGCAGCATTGCAGGCGGTGATCGCTTTCCAGGCCGATGGTGCCGGTGGACTGGACGAGGCCGCCCTGATGCTGCCTTTTGCCCTGGGATCGCTTCAGGTGCTGGCTCCCTTCCAGAGCCACATGTGGGCGGTGATACGCCGCAGCGCCGGCCACGCTGCGGGCGATGCGTTGCAGAAGTTCGATATTGATCTGTGCAATGACGACGGACTGGTCTGCGTACGCCTGGGTGGGTTTTGTGCGCGTGCCACGGCACACGCCGGATCGGACGATCCGGTGCGGACGGCGATGCTGCACCTGGATTGGACGGCGCAACCGGTGGTCGCCGCCGATGCGCCGCGCTACTCGAAGCATGCGGTGTTGCTCTGTGGTGACGCACAAAGCCTCCGCCTGGCTTCACCTCAGCTCCGGTCGAGATTGCCCGAAGCGGTATGCTTTGAGATCGAAATGAGCGGTCCGCTGGCAACGTGCTATGAATCGGCCGCCGCGACCCTGCTCGACCTCATCCAGTCATCGAACGGCCATCCAGGCCAGCACCTGGTCCAAGTGGTGGTACCAACCCATGGCATCGGCCGAACCATGGCCGGACTGGGCGGCATGTTGCGCACGGCGCAACTGGAAAACCCGCGCGTTGTTGGCCAGGTCATCAGCGTCGAGCCTGGGCAGGATATAGCCCTGGCGCTGGCGGAAAACCGCAATAGCCTTGCGATGCAAATCCGTTATGTCGCAGGTGTACGCCAAGTCGGCGCCTGGGTCGAACAACAACCCTCGGCCGAACCCGCATCGCCATGGAAAGAGCATGGCACTTACCTGATCACTGGCGGCGCCGGCGGTCTCGGACTGATCTTTGCCCGGGACATCGCACGTCAGGCCAGGGGTGCAAAGTTGGTCCTGACCGGACGCTCGCCGCTGACAGCGGCGATACAGGCCAAGCTGGTTGAACTCCAGGCGCTGGGCGCCTCGGTGCAATACCGCCAGCTGGATGTGGGTGATCGCGATGCAGTGGTTCAATGCGTGCAAGGCGTGGTCGAAACCTTCGGTGGCATGCACGGCATCATTCACGGTGCTGGTGTCCTGCGTGACAGCTTCATCGCCAGGAAAACCCGCGACGAATTGCGCGAGGTCCTGCATGCCAAGGTGGCTGGCACGCTCCATCTCGACGAAGCCAGCCAAGGCATCGCGCTCGATTGCTTCATCTGCTTCTCGTCGACGTCGGGCGCACTTGGCAATGTCGGTCAGGCCGACTATGCGGCGGCGAATGCCTTCATGGATGCGTTTGCCCATCACCGCGCGGAGCAGGCGTCGCAAGGCGAGCGTCGTGGGCGCACGCTATCGATAAACTGGCCGCTGTGGGAAGAGGGCGGCATGCAGGTCGATGCTGCCACGCGCCAGGGCATGACCGAGCTGACAGGCTTGATTCCCCTGCACAGCGCCAGCGGTTGCGCGGCCTTGGCGGCGGCTCTGTCGAGCGGCCTGCCGCAGGTTCTGATCGCTGAAGGCGCCATGCGCCATTTCAAGTCCGGCTTGTCTGCGTTCGCCAAGCCGGCCACCGTGGCGTTCAAGGCGGATGATGCGGCTGCGAATGAGCCGTCCGACGAGCTGCAGGAAAAGGCCACCCGCTATTTCGTCCGGTTGTTGTCGAGCACGCTCAAGCGACCTGCCCACAGCATCGATGCGCGGGTGCAGATGGAGGCCTACGGTATCGACTCCATCCTGGTGATGGAGTTGACCCGTGCCCTGGAGCAAGTGTTCGGCCCGCTCTCCAAGACGCTGCTTTTCGAGTACCAGACGATCGCCGCGCTGGCTGGCCACTTTCTGCAGAATCACCGCGCCCGCCTGAGCGAAGTGCTGGGTGAATCCCTGCACGAAGCGCCGGTGGCAGCATCGCAACGCGAGGAAGTAGCGCCCGCTACCGCTGCCATGACAAGCCGTCGCCCTCGTTTTGGCATGCAGCAGGAAAGTTTCCAGGGGGTCAGGTCGTCCAGTGGTGTTGCGCACGTCAATTCAACGTCGGCCGCCAGCGATGTCGGTGATATCGCCATTATCGGCGTGGCCGGCCGCTATCCGCAGGCCTGCAATCTCGAAGAGTTCTGGTCCAACCTAAGCCAGGGTAAGGACAGCATCACTGAAATCCCCCCAGAACGCTGGGACTACAAGCTTTATTACGACGAGGACCGCAACAAGGCCGGCAAGACCTACGGCAAATGGGGCGGCTTCATCGATGGCATCGATTTGTTCGACCCGTTGTTCTTCAACATCTCGCCGCGGGAAGCGGAGCGGATGGATCCTCAGGAACGGCTGTTCCTGGAATGCGTGCACGCAACCCTGGAAGACGCCGGCTACACCCGCGAGAGCGTCACTGACCACGCAGGTCCCGGACACGAAGGCAGTGTCGGCGTCTTCGTCGGCGTGATGTACGAGGAGTACCAACTCTACGGCGCGCAAGAGCAGGCGAGGGGAAACAACCTTGCCATGCTCAATAGCGCGGCGTCCGTCGCGAACCGCATTTCGTATTTCTGCAATTTCAACGGTCCAAGCCTGGCCTTGGATACCATGTGCTCATCGTCGCTGACGGCGATCCACCTGGCCTGCCAAAGCCTGCAGCGCGGTGGTTGCGCGGTGGCGATCGCCGGTGGTGTGAACGTGTCGGTGCATCCGAACAAGTACCTGATGCTGGCGCAAGGCAAGTTCATTTCAGGCAAGGGGCGCTGCGAGAGCTTCGGTGAAGGCGGCGAAGGCTACGTGCCAGGGGAAGGCGTCGGTGCCGTTCTGCTCAAGCCGCTGGCCCAGGCCAAGGCCGACGGCGATCACATCTACGGCGTGATCAAGGCCACCGCGATCAATCACGGTGGCAAGACCAATGGTTACACGGTGCCCAATCCCAATGCGCAGGCGAGGGTGATTGAACGAGCATTGCGTGAAGGCGGGATCGACGCCCGTGATGTGAGCTATATCGAAGCGCACGGCACCGGTACCAGCCTGGGCGATCCCATCGAGATCGCCGGATTGTCCAAGGCCTTTCGCGCCTGGACACAAGACATGCAGTTCTGCGCGATCGGCTCGGCCAAGTCGAACATCGGTCATTGCGAGAGTGCGGCCGGTATCGCCGGGGTGACCAAGGTGCTGCTGCAATTGAAGCACCGGCAACTGGCACCCAGCCTGCATTCGAGCGTACTGAATCCAAATATCGACTTTGGCGCCACGCCATTCGTGGTGCAACAGGAACTCGCGCCGTGGCCGAAGCGGGAAGGGCCGCGAATTGCCGGCATCTCCTCCTTCGGGGCAGGCGGCGCGAACGCGCACGTGGTGATCGAGGAGTACGAGGAGCCGCCGCAAATCCGTGTATCCGATGAGGACCCGGCGCTGGTGGTGCTGTCGGCTCGCAGCGAAGAGCAGCTGCGGGAGCAGGTGAAGCAGCTGGCAGCGTTCCTTGAGACGCAAAAGGAAGACGCGGCACTTCGGCTGGACGACCTGGCCTATACGTTGCAGGTAGGCCGCGAAGCCATGGAGGAACGCCTGGGGATCGTGGCCCACACACGCAGCGAACTGCTGGCGACGCTGGGGGCCTACCTGGAAGGTGAGATGGCACAGGAGGAGCTCTACCGCGGCCAGGTGAAGCGGACCAAGGAGGCACTCGATGCCTTGGCGGGCGACGACGGGACCGACACCTTGCTGGCCAGCTGGATAGCCCAGGGCAAGCACGGAAAGTTGCTTGACCTATGGGTGAAGGGCCTATCCATAGCCTGGGAGAAGCTCTACGGCGAAACTCGCCCGCGACGGATCAGCCTGCCAACGTATCCGTTCGCGCGCGAGCGGTACTGGATCGACACGACGCCATCGAAAGGAACGGACAGCTCGACGGCGGCCTCGATACTGCACCCGCTCTTGCATCGCAATACCTCCTCTTTTTCGATGCAACGTTTCAGCTCTCATTTCACCGGCGAGGAATTCTTCCTGGCCGATCATGTCGTGCGGGGAGCACGAGTCCTGCCGGGCGTGGCTCAACTGGAGATGGTTCACCGGGCGGTGAGCGAGGCCGTCGAGGACGGTTGTTCGCTACAGCTGCGGAACATCGCCTGGCTGCGGCCCGTGGTGGTGGGCGCCGATGGGCTGGATCTGCATGTCGCCCTGATACTTCAAGACGATGGCGACGTCGGTTTCGAACTCTTCAGCGAAACCGAAGACGGCGATGCCGTGCGCTACAGCCATGGATCGGTGACCGCCATCGACGAAGCCAGGTCCATGGGAAGGGTGGCGCACGACCTGGCTGTCCTGCGCGAGCGGGGCACGTCTTCCAGGAGCGCGGCACAGTGCTATGCCGCATTCGAACAGTCAGGCCTTCAGTACGGCCCCAGTTTCCAGGGCCTGGGCGAATTGGTCGTCGGCCCGCAGCAGGTATTGGCGCAAATCGCTTTACCCGCGGTCGTGCAGGCAACGTGGGACGACTACGTCCTGCATCCCAGCCTGCTGGATGCGGCACTCCAGGCCACGATCGGATGGACAACCGCTTCCGCCCTCTGGTTGCCTGTCGCCTTGGGCTCGCTGGAGATGATGGCGCCCTGCGCCACGGCGATGTGGGCGGTCGTTCGGCCCAGCGCTGCCAACGCCACCGGCGATGCATCGAAGATGTTCGACATCGACCTTTGCGATGCATCCGGTTCAGTATGCGTTCGCATCAGAGGGCTTGAATTGCGTTTGGCGAAGGCCATCGCCGAGCCGGACGAGTCCGTGCGGACCTTGATGATGATCCCGTCATGGGAAGCGCGGCCGGTCACCCGTCATCCGGCGGCGGCCCCGGTGTTTGCGCATCACCGGGTACTGCTGTGCGGTGTGAATGAGGCCGACGGGGCCGGCGTCCAAAGGCGGATCCCGGACGCGATTCATCTGCCCACCTCTGTCGGCGGCGACCTGGCACTGGGCTACGAAATCGCGGCCGTGGCATTGCTGGAGCAACTCAAGGAGTTGAACCGCCAGCTCGGGCAGCATCTGATCCAGGTGGTCGTGCCATGCGATGGCGAAAGCTCTTTGCTGGCGGGGCTGGGCGGAATGTTGCGCACGGCGCAACTGGAGAACCCGCGACTGGCGGGGCAGGTCATCCAGGTCGAGGCTGGGCAGGATATCGCGCGGGCGCTGGACGAGAATCGGGGCACTCTTGCTGCGCACATACGTTATGCCGACGGGGCACGCCAGGTTGCAGCTTGGGTCGAGGTCACCGATGCGATCAAGGCCCGCTCCCCATGGAAGCCGCGGGGCGTTTATCTGATCACCGGCGGCGCAGGCGGCTTGGGCCTGATCTTCGCGCGCGAGATCGCGCGCCAGGCCAAAGGCGCCACGCTGATCCTCACCGGCCGTTCAACGCTGGATGAGCGCATCCAGGCCCACGTGCGCGAGCTGGAAGCCCTGGGCGCGGTGGTGCGCTATCACCCGGTCGACGTCGCGGACAAAGCGGCCGTGACGCAGTTGGTGCGAAGCATTCCGGAAGACCACGAAACCCTCGACGGAATCATCCACAGTGCAGGCGTGGTGCGCGACAGCTTCCTGATCAGGAAGACGCCGGAGCAATTGCGCGAGGTGTTCGGCGCGAAGGTGGCCGGCACGTTGAACCTGGACCATGCGAGCGCGGACCTGGAGCTGGACTGCTTCATCGTCTTCTCCTCGATCACCGGTGCCATCGGAAACGTGGGCCAGGCCGATTACGCGGCGGCGAACGCCTTCATGGATGCGTTTGCGAAGTATCGCAGCGACCTGGCAGCCCTGGGCCAACGCCAGGGCCGCACGCTGTCGGTCAACTGGCCGCTGTGGGCCGAGGGCGGCATGCAGGTGGACGATGCGACACGGCAACATCTGCTGCGGGAAATAGGCATGACGCCCATGCGTACCACAGAGGGTTGCACGGCATTGGCTCAAGCTTGGTCGAGCGGTGTCCCCCAGGTCCTGGTCGTCGAAGGTCTGCCGCGCCGGCTGAAAGCCACCCTGTCGACGAAGGATGTTCCGGCAGAACCCCTTGCTTCGCTCGAAGTGGACAGTGCAGTACCGGTGGCTGAAGACCTGGACGAAAAGACCAAACGCCACCTGGTCCGCGCGCTGTCGTCGACGCTCAAACTGTCGGCACACAAGATCGATGCCGACGCACCGCTGGAAGCTTATGGCATCGATTCGATCATGGTGATGGATCTGACCGCCAAGCTCGAAAAGGACTTTGGTCCGTTGCCGAAGACGCTGTTCTTCGAATACCAGTCCATCGCGGCGCTGTCCGGCTATTTCCTGAAGCAGCATCGCGCCAGGCTGTTCGATTTGCTCGGCGAAAAGGCGGCCGTGCCCGCCTCAGCTGTCGTGGCGAAACCTCCACAGGGTGCGCGGGCCGCATCGATCATCGGTCATCGTTCGCGATTCAAGTTGCGCCACGTGCCGGCAGCGAACGAGGCGATAGCCATCATTGGCCTGTCGGGGCGCTATCCGCAGGCCGGCGACATGGAGACGTTCTGGGCCAACCTGAGCGGCGGCAAGGACAGCATCACGGAGATCCCGCAAGAGCGCTGGGACTGGCAACGTTACTACGACGCTGATCGTAGCAAGCCCGGGACGACGTATAGCAAGTGGGGCGGTTTCCTGGACGACGTGGACAAGTTCGACCCGCTGTTCTTCAACATCTCCCCGCGGGAAGCGGAGCTGATGGACCCGCAGGAGCGGTTGTTCCTGGAGTGCGTGCACGGCGCGCTGGAAGACGCCGGGTATACGCGCGAAAGCGTGGCCAAGGCCCGAGCAGGCGGCCAGGATGGCAGCGTAGGCGTGTTCGTTGGCGTGATGTACGAGGAATATCAGCTCTACGGTGCTCAAGCGCAGGCGCGCGGGCGGAACGTATCGGTATCCAATAGCGCCGCGTCGATCGCCAATCGCATTTCGTATTTCTGCAATTTCAATGGTCCGAGCCTGGCGCTGGACACCATGTGCTCGTCGTCGCTGACGGCGATCCACCTGGCCTGCCAGAGCCTGCAGCGCGGCAGCTGTGCCGTGGCAATCGCCGGCGGGGTCAATGTATCGATCCACCCCAATAAATACCTGATGCTGGCACAGGGCAAGTTCATCTCCGGCAAGGGACGCTGCGAGAGTTTCGGCGAGGGTGGCGAAGGCTATGTCCCGGGCGAGGGCGTCGGCGCGGTATTGCTCAAGCCGCTGAAGCAAGCCATCGCCGACGGCGACCATATCCATGGCGTGATCAAGGCCACCGCGATCAATCACGGCGGCAAGACCAACGGCTACACCGTGCCAAATCCGAATGCGCAGGCGCAGGTGATCGAACAGGCGCTGCGCGAGGGTGGCGTGGATGCGCGCCAGATCAGCTATGTCGAGGCGCATGGGACCGGAACCAGCCTGGGCGATCCGATCGAGATCGCCGGGCTAAGCAAGGCGTTCGGCCAATGGACGCAGGACACGCAGTACTGCGCCATCGGATCGGCCAAATCGAATATTGGTCATTGCGAGAGCGCGGCAGGCATCGCGGGCGTGACCAAGGTGCTTCTGCAGATGAAGCATCGGCAACTGGCACCGAGCCTGCACTCAAGCGTACTGAACCCGAACATCGACTTTGCCGGCACCCCCTTCGTGGTGCAGCAAACGCTCTCGCCGTGGAAGTGCCCCACCCTGGAGCAGGATGGGGTGACACGGACGTACCCGCGCGTGGCTGGCATCTCGTCGTTCGGCGCAGGCGGGGCGAACGCGCATGTGGTGATCGAGGAATACGAAGCACCTGCACATGCCGGTGTTATCCAAGAAGGTCCGGCGCTTGTTGTGCTTTCGGCACGTAGCGAGCGGCAATTGCAGGAACAGGTGGCGCGATTGGCCGCATTCCTCCAGGCGCGGCGCGAAGACGCCACGCTGCGGCTGGACGAGCTGGCGTACACGTTGCAGGTAGGCCGTGAGGCCATGGACGAGCGGTTCGCGCTGGTGGCCAGCTCCCTGGAAGAGCTGCGGGAAAAGCTCGGCGCTTACGCTGAGGGCGGAGCGGGTATCGAGGATCTATACCGCGGACAGGTAAAGCGGTCAAAAGAAGCGATCGGCGCGCTTGTCGGGGATGAGGATATCGCCGGCGCCGTCGAAACCTGGATCGCAAAGGGCAAGTTCGGCAAGCTGCTTGACCTGTGGGTCAAGGGTTTGTCGATCGAATGGGCGAAGCTATACGGTGAGGCGACACCACGACGCATCAGCCTGCCGACGTATCCCTTTGCGCGCGAACGCTACTGGATACAAACGGGCGACGAGGGCATGGCAGCCACGCCGGGCCACGGTACGGTGCTGCATCCGCTGTTGCATCGGAACACCTCCGATGTCATGGGGTTGCGCTTCAGCACTCATCTATCGGGTGAAGAATTCTTCCTGGCCGATCACGTGGTGCTGGGTACCAGGATCCTGCCCGGCGCGGCGCAGCTTGAAATGGCACGCTGTGCCGCCCAGGAGGCACTGGGCGAAACCAACGGGTTGCAGTTGCGTGATATTGCCTGGGTGCGTCCGGTGGTCGTTGGTGCCGGCGGGCTCGACCTGCATGTCGCCCTCTATCCCGACGAAGCCGGTGCCTTGCCATTCGAGATCTATAGCGAAGGCGAAGATGGCCAGACAGTTCTTTATGGCCAGGGCGCGATAGCCCTTGTCGAGCAGGTGGCATCGGTAAGACACGACCTTTCTGCTCTGCGTGAACAATGCTATAGTTTTCAATTAGATGCATCACAATGCTACACCAAGTTCGAGAAAATGGGCCTGAGCTATGGCCCATCCTTCAAGGGCCTGGATAACGTCTTCGCCGGGCCCGGGCAGGTTCTAGCGCGCATCATGCTGCCCGCCCAGGCCCCGACCCACGGTTACGGACTTCATCCCAGTCTGCTGGACGCGGCGCTGCAAGCCACGGTGGGCCTGCAAGTGGACGGGGCCTCCGACACGGCCGGCGTAACACTGATGCTGCCTTTCGCACTCGGGGCATTGGAGGTGCTACGCCCATGTCCGCCGTCGATGTGGGCAGTGGTGCGCCACAGCCCCGGTAGCAACGCTGAAGCCGCGGTGCGGCAGCTCGATGTGGATCTATGCGACGAGCATGGTGTGGTGTGCGTGCGTTTCAGGCGATTCAGCCTGCGGCCGATGACCGCCGTCGCGGTTCCCGCGTTGCCAAGGCCTGTGGCCCCACCGGCCTCGGCGGATGCATCGACCCGAACTCTTCTGTTCCAACCCGCATGGCATTCGCGCCCGGCGGTGGAAGCCGCCGACCCCGGGTATGCGCGGCAGGTCGTGCTGCTTGGCGTGGAAGCTGCCGGCGTGGAGCGTGATTTGCCAGGCGCGGCCTGTATCGGGCTGACGGCTGACGAAGCCGATCCTGCCAAAAGCTTCAATGCGGCAGCGAGCATCTTGCTGGAACAGCTCCAGGTGATGAATCGTGAGCCCGGGAGGCACCTGCTTCAGGTGGTTATTCCCGATCGCGGTACGCATCGCATGCTGCAGGGCCTGGGTGGCATGTTGCGCACCGCGCGGCTGGAAAACCCGCGGCTGGTCGGTCAACTCATTTGCATCGAGCCAGGCCAGGATATCGCCAGGGCACTGCTGGAGAACCGCGCCGACGATGCGCAACATGTGCGCTATGTCAACGGCGAACGCCAGGTGTCCGGTTGGGCCGAGCATACCGGCGGGGCCGAAGCGCGCTCGCTATGGAAATCACAGGGCGTTTACCTGATCACCGGTGGCGCGGGTGGATTGGGGTTGATCTTCGCGCGTGAGATTGCGACCCAGGCGCGGAATCCGGTGCTGATCCTGACCGGTCGCTCGCCGATCAACAAAGATATCCAGGCGAGCATCCGCCAGCTTGAGACGCTCGGCGCCGTCGTGCGCTACCACGCCGTTGACGTTGCCGACGCCGCGGCCTTGACGCACCTGGTGCACGGCATTCCGGAAGAGTTCGAGAGCCTGGATGGCATCATCCACAGCGCTGGTCTGATCCGTGACGGATTCATCGCCGGGAAAACGCAACAGCAACTGCGCGAAGTACTGAGCGCCAAGGTGTCCGGCACGCTCAATCTGGATTGGGCCAGTCGGGATATGCCGCTGGATTGCTTTATCTGCTTCTCGTCACTGGCCGGCGCCATCGGCAATCCGGGGCAGGCCGACTATGCCGCGGCGAATGCCTTCATGGATGCCTTCGCGCATGATCGTAGCGGCCTGGTCACCCAGGGCCTCCGCCACGGGCGCACGCTGTCGGTGAACTGGCCGTTGTGGGACGCGGGTGGCATGCAGGTGGATGCCGCCACGCGCGCCACGCTGATCCAGCAACTGGGCATGCACGCCCTGGATAGCGACAGTGGGGTACAGGCCTTGCGCCAGGCCATGGCGAGTGGCTCGAGCCAAGTGCTGGTGATGGCGGGTGACTCAAGCCGCATCCGCGAGGTATTGCTGGGCAAACCGCGGGAATCCACCGTGGCGCAGGCGCAGCCAGTAGCGGCAACGGTCGAGAACAACGATGCGCAGGCAAGCCGCGGCGGCCAGTCTTCGTCCGGGCCACTCAAACGCGCGCTGGTGGAGAAGGCGGCGGCACTGATCAAGGTCAATCCGGAGGACCTCGACGATGAGACATCGTTGAGTGAGTACGGCTTCGATTCGATCACGTTTACCGAGCTTTCCAACGTCCTTAACCAGCAGTATCGGCTCGAGCTCAAGCCCACGATCTTCTTTGAGTATCCGACCCTGGCGGAGTTGGCTGGCTATCTGATGCGCGAGCATCAGGAGGCGCTTGCACCATCATTGGGCAACGCGAGCCGCACGATACACGCCGCGGTCTCCCAAGCCGTGATGTCCGCGCCAGAGCCGACGCCGGCATCCGTGCCGGCGCTGAAGCGCCGGGTTGCGCGCGGGTGGAAGCGGTCAACGGCGGCAGTGCCGAGCATTCCCGCTGTAGCGTCACGGTTCGAGGTGGCGATCGTGGGTCTTTCCGGGCGTTATCCGGGGGCCGCCGATGTCAACCGGTTCTGGGACAACCTGGTCGCGGGCCGCAATAGCATCGTGGAGGTGCCGCCGGAGCGCTGGGACAACAGCAGGTTCTACGATGCGAAGAAGCAGCAGCCAGGCAAGACCTATAGCAAATGGGCGGGGCTTCTGGATGATGCGGATTGCTTCGATCGGCTGTTCTTCAACATTACGCCGCGCGAAGCGGAGCTGATCAGCCCGCAGGAGCGGCTGTTCATGCAGGAGGTCTATGCAAGCATCGAAGACGCCGGCTACACGCCGGAAAGCCTGTGTCAAAGCCGTAAGATCGGTGCGTTTGTCGGTGTATTGAACGAGAGCTATGCGACCGGCGTGCGCTTTTGGTCGATCGCCAATCGCATTTCTTACCTGCTTAACTTCCAGGGTCCGAGCATGGCGGTCGATACCGCCTGTTCGTCCTCGCTGACCGCGGTGCATCTGGCGATCGAAAGCCTGCGCAGTGGCGACAGCGAAGTGGCGATCGCCGGCGGGGTGAATCTGCTCGTCAGCCCAGACCATATGATTGGCCTGTCATCGCTGGATATGCTTTCGGGCGGCGACCAGTGCAAGCCGTTCGCAGCCGATGGCGACGGGTTCGTGGATAGCGAAGCGGTGGGCGCCCTGGTGCTCAAGCCGCTGCACCGCGCGGTTGCCGACGGGGATCATATCTATGGCGTGATCAAGGGCAGCGCCATCAATTCTGGCGGCAAGTCGCATAGTTACATGACGCCCAACCCGAACATGCAGGCGAAGCTGGTGAGCGATGCCCTGCAGCGCGCCGGCGTCGAGCCGCGCGCCATCAGCTACGTGGAGGCGCAAGGCACCGGCAGCCACATGGGCGATCCGATCGAGATTGCCGGGCTATCGAAGGCCTTCCGGAACGGGACACAAGAGAAGCAGTTCTGCGCCATCGGATCGGTGAAGTCGAACGTTGGCCACAGCGAAAGCGCAAGCGGCTTCGTGGCGATCAGCAAGGTATTGATGCAGATGAAGCACCGGACCCTGGTGCCAAGCCTGCATGCAGGCACCCTCAATCCGAACATCAATTTCGCCGACAGTCCCTTTGTCGTGCAGCAGGTCCTGGCGGAGTGGCCTCGTCCGATGTTGGATGTCGATGGCCACCGGCGTGAATTCCCCCGGATCGCGGGTATTTCATCGTTTGGCGCAGGAGGGGCGAACGCCCACCTCATTATTGAGGAATACGCCCCGCTGTCGAACACGGATCGGGCGTCGGCGCAGGAAAATCCTGGCCCGGCCATGGTCGTACTGTCGGCCCACAATCGCGAACGCCTGCAAGAGCAGGTGCAGCGGCTGTTGGCTGCCATCTCAACGACAACTGACCTGACGCTAGCCGACGTGGCCTATACGCTGCAGGTCGGCCGTGAAGCGATGGAGGAGCGGCTGGCATTCCTGGTGGATTCGCTCGACGACCTGCGGCTGAACTTGGCGGCCTTCACCGCCGGCAAAACCCACGATGAGGGTGTTTATCGCGGCCACGCCAAACGCCATGCCATGTCGATGCTTTCGGGCGACGAGGTCATGGATCAGGCGGTTCAGGCGTGGGTCGCCAGGGGCATGTTCGGCAAGTTGCTGGAGCTTTGGGTCAAGGGCTTCACGTTCGACTGGAACGTTCTGTATGCGGATGGGAGCGACTGCCCGCGCCGCGTCAGTTTGCCGACCTATCCCTTCGCGCGGGAACGCTACTGGACGGATGTCCCTTATCCGGATATGGAGGAAGCGCCCGTAGCCGCGCGCCAACTACGGACACCGCCTGCGATCATGCCCTCGATTGAGCAAGACCGGGCGCCGGAGCTCGTCCGCGAGCAGGCGATGATCAGGATCTGGCAGGCATTGTTCGGACGCCCGTCGATTGAGGTCGATGACGATTTCTTTGAACTGGGCGGGAATTCCTTGCTGGCGACGCAGCTGGTATCGAGGATTCATGGGGTATTTGGCATCGAGCTTCCGGTAAGCGTGATTTTCGAAGCTCCGATCCTGACGGCGCTCGTCCAGCGGATCGAGCGGACGGACCCGGTCACCGCGGCAGCCAATGCGCAGGAAACTTCATCGGCGATACGTCCCATCCTGCGGAACGCACCGTTGTCCTTGTCGTTCGCCCAGCAGCGCCTGTGGTTCCTCGACCAGTACGAAGCACGGCGCGAGATATACAACATTCCGGCTACCGTGCACCTGGTCGGCCGCCTCGATGTGGACGCGCTCTCCTACACCCTCAACGAGATCGTGCGTCGCCATGAGGCATTGCGTACCTCGTTTGCCATCGTGGGCGACGAGCCAGTGCAACGCGTTGCTCCGGCACTGCCGTTGGTACTTCAGACCGTCGACCTCAGCGGCCTGTCGCCTGCGGAACGCGAAATGCAGGCACATCTGCGAGTGCAAGAAGAGGTCACTACACCTTTTGACCTGGCGGCCGGTCCCTTGATTCGCTTCCGCCTGATCCGGTTGGCGGAGGAAGACCATACGTTGCTTCTGACCATGCACCACATCGTCTCCGATGGTTGGTCGATGGGTGTGGTGGCGCGGGAAATGGTGGCCTTGTACGGGGCCTACATCGAAGGCCTGCCGTCGCCGCTGCCGGAGCTGCCGATCCAGTACGTGGACTTCGCCCACTGGCAACGGGAATGGCTGCAGGGCGAGGTGCTGGAGC
>Ga0268266_10000846_pt1 | contig 39911 bp, 40 predicted proteins | sample KBSS13metaG_FD_190356 | JGI IMG/M metagenome (GOLD analysis project Ga0268266, IMG submission 190356) | Switchgrass rhizosphere microbial communities from Kellogg Biological Station, Michigan, USA - KBS S1-3 metaG (SPAdes) (version 2) | ecosystem: Host-associated > Plants > Roots > Rhizosphere...
GGTGGCGCCGCTGTCGACCAGGAAACGCAACGCGCGCCCGTTGACCTCGCCGTTGATATAGAAGTGGCCGTCTTCCGATTGCCGGATGCGGATTTCGCCACGGCCGGTCGAGACGACATTGTCGCCAGTCACTTCGGCATAAGCGCGCCGGCCGAGAGCGAGAAAATCGTCCTTCAGGGTGAATGCCAGGAATACCGCGCCGAAGATCAGCAGCCAGGCGAGCACCACCTTCAGACTTTGTCCAAGTGGCAGGCGGCGCACCATCAGGCCACTGCCGACCAATATCAGACACAGCAATAAATAAAGAAAATTAATGGCTTGGTCGCCACCGCTCACAGCTCGACTTCCATCCCGTCATAGCCCGGCTCGACTCCCTCGGGCACCTCTTCGCATAGCGTCCGATAGTCCATGCTGTTGTCCATATGGGTCAGGATCGCCCGCTTCGGCGCCAGCCGCTTGATCCATTCAAGCGTCTGGGCGAGATGCGGATGGGTCGGGTGCGGCTTGCGCCGCAGCGCGTCGACCACCCACAGGTCGAGCCCTTCGAAGAGCATCGCCATGTCGTCGGTCAAGCTGTCGAAATCCGTGGAATAAGCGATCGCGACGCCGCCCGCGTCGAAGCGCAGGCCGGCGCTGGTGATGTCGCCATGCGGCTGGTCGACGGCGCGGATCGAGATGCCGGCCAGATTCATGTGGTTTGGCAGCAGATTGCCGTTGACCACCGCCGGATAGCCGCCCTTCCCTTCGAAGGCGTAGCCGAAGCGGCGGTCGAGCAGATCGAGCGTCGCCTGGCGGGCATAGCCGGCCACCGGCCGCCCGCGGGCGAAGTAGAGTTGCCTCAGATCGTCTATGCCGTGGCAATGATCGGCATGGTCGTGGGTCCAGATCACCGCCTCGACGTCGCTCACGTCGGCGTCGAGCAGCTGCTCGCGCAGATCGGGCGGCGTATCGACCAGGATGCGCGACTTGTCGTAGCTCACGATCACAGAGGCGCGCCGGCGCCGGTTCCGTGGCTCGTCGCGGTCGCACAGACCCCAGTCATTGCCGACCCGCGGCACGCCGGACGAGGTGCCGCAGCCGAGGATGCGGATCTTCACGCGGCGGCCTTGGTGAACAGGCGGTGGAAATTCGCGCTCGTCGCCTCGGCGAGCTGCTCGACGGGCTCGTCGCGCAGCGCGGCAAGGAACCTGGCCGTATCGGCAACAAAAGCGGGCTCGCACGGCCGGCCGCGGTGCGGCACCGGTGCCAGAAACGGCGAATCTGTTTCGATGAGCAACCGGTCGCCTGGGATCGTCTTCGCCACGTCCTGCAATTCCCTGGCATTCTTGAACGTGACGATCCCCGAGATCGAGACGTAGAGGCCGAGCGCGAGCACCTTGTCCGCGAAATCCTGGCTGGCGGTGAAGCAGTGGATCAGGGCCGGGTAGCGCCCCTTCCCCATTTCGTCGGCCAGGATGTCGTAGGTATCCTCCTCGGCGTCGCGGGTATGGACGATCAGCGGCAGCTGCGTCTCGCGCGCTGCTGCGACATGCGAGCGGAAGCTGTCGCGCTGCCGGCCGCGGTCGCTATGGTCGTAATAATAATCGAGCCCGCTCTCGCCGATCCCGATCACCTTGGGGTGTGCTGCCCTGGCGACCAGGGTCGCGGTCTCGACGTCCGGATGCACGTCGGCCTCGTGCGGATGGATGCCGACCGACGCCATGACGTCACTCTCGCGCTCCGCGGTGGCGATCACCGCGTCCCATTCGGACACCCGCGTCGAGATGTTGAGCATCTTCGAAACGCCGGCGGCGCGAGCGCGCTCGAGCACGCCGGCCTGGTCGTCTACCAGGCCTTTGTAGTTGAGATGGCAGTGACTATCGATGAACATGGCGGCGCATGTAGCGACTGCCGCTCTTCCCGTCATCCCTTCGGCTGGGCAGTTCCGGCAGCGTCATGCGCGGCGCCGCAGCCGATCCGATAGGCTTCGGGATAGGGATCGGGATCGTAGCGGCCGGCGCTGCAGTCTCGATAGCCGGTGTCATAGGCGCGGCGCTGCCTGGGCGAGAGTCCCGCCAGGCCGGGATCGTCGCGCGGCGCCGCGACCGGGGCGGCCTGGGCTGCGTTGGCGCTCGGCGAGGCCGCGCCCGGCGTGGTTGCCGGAGGCGTCGACGCGGGCCGGGCTTCATTCTGCCGAGAGGACTGAAGCGGTGACTCGCCGCTCCCGCAGGCACTCGCAATCAAGGCAAGCAGCGCGAGCGCCTTGTGGTTGCAAATCGTCGCTCGGGCGCTGGACATCCGCGCGAAACTAGCGAGTCTTGCCGGGCGCGTCATCCTTGCCGGCGATGGAGAACGACTTTTGGGGCCCAGTTTCGCAATCCTGCTTGTCCTGCTTGCCGCCTCACCCGCGGAGGGGCGCGAGCCGATCATCGACATGCATCTCCACGCACGCCGCGCCGCTTATGCCGGCGCCGATCCGCCGCCGATGTGCACGCCCTTCGCGGTGATGCCCCGCTCGGGCGACAGGCGATCGCCGGCCGAAGGCTTCGCCTTCGCAAGGGAGCCATGCGGCCGCCCCATTCCCGCCGGCACTTCGGACGAGGCGATCATGCGCGAAACCATCGCCGTTATGGAACGGCGCAACATCATCGGCATGGTCAGCGGCGAGCCCGATCAGATGCGGGCGTGGCGCGCGGCGGCGCCGGAGCGGATCATCGTCGGGCTGGACCTGCGCGTCGGCGTCGATTCGAGCCAGGGGCACGTCGCGCCCCGCACGCCGGCGCAGGTGCGCGCGCTATACCGCGCCCACGATTTCGCGGTGCTTGGCGAGGTGATGGCCCAATATGAAGGCCTGGCCCCCGGTGATCCCCGGCTGGAGCCCTATTGGGCGCTGGCGGAGGAGCTCGACATCCCGGTCGGCATCCACATGGGCCCGGGCGGACCCGCCGAGCCTTATGGCGGCAGCCCTCATTACCGCGCCCGCAATGGCGACCCGCTCCTGCTCGAGGACGTCCTGATCCGCCATCCGCGCCTGCGCGTCTACATCATGCACGCCGGCTATCCGATGATCGATTCCCTGCGCGCCCTGCTCTTCTCACACCCGCAGGTCTATCTCGACATTTCGAGCATCGTTTACACCGAGCCCCGGCCCGCCTTCTACCGCTTCCTCGCCCAGATCGTCGAAGCGGGCTATGGCGATCGCATCCTGTTCGGCAGCGACCAGATGATCTGGCCCGGCGTGATCGAGCCTTCGATCGCGGCGATCGAGGACGCGCCCTTCCTCAGCAGCGAGCAGAAGCGCGATATATTCTACAACAATGCCGCCCGATTCCTGCGGCTAACGCCGGAGCAGGTCGCCCGCCACCATGCCATGTAGCGGCGCCGGTCACGCCTCGGCCGGCGCCTCGAGCCGCGGGAAGATCCCCGACGGCGTTTGCAGGACGAAGCCTGAACCGGCGAGCCGCGCATAGCGGCCGTCGTCGTTCAGTGCCGCATAGTCCCGCGCGTCGGCGGGAACGCCCATCGTGTCGAGCAGCCGGACCGCGGTGGCGGGAATGATCGGCTGGATGGCGATGGCGAGGTCGCCGATCGCCTCGTAGAGCGTGGCGAGCACCGCGTTCATCCGCTCCGGGTCGCTTTTGCGCAACGTCCAGGGCGCCTGCCCGTCGATATATTGGTTGCAGGCGAAGACCGCGCGTAGCCAGGCCTCGATCCCCTGGCTGAGCGCCAGCGCCTCGAAATGCGCCGGCAGCTCGCTGCGCACCGCCTCGCGGACCAAAGCCAACAATGCATCATCCGCAGGGTCGCCCTTCCCTCCCCTGGGCAGCACGCCTTCGCAATTCTTGGCGATGAAGGAGAGCGTGCGCTGGGCGAGATTGCCGAAGCTGTTGGCGAGATCGGCGTTGACCTTGGTGACGATCGCCTCGGCGCTGTAACTGCCATCCTGGCCGAACGTGACCTCGCGCAGCAGGAAGTAGCGCAATTGGTCGACCCCGAAGGCGCGGACGAGGTCGAGCGGATCGACCACGTTGCCGACCGACTTCGACATCTTCTCGCCGCGCGACAGCAGGAAGCCGTGGCCGAAAACCTGCTTCGGCAACGGGATCCCCGCCGACATCAGGAAGGCCGGCCAGTAGACGGCATGGAATCGCACCACGTCCTTGCCGATGATGTGGAGATCGGCTGGCCAGAACCTACGGTAAAGCTCTGTACTCTCTGGATATCCAACGCCGGTTAGATAATTGGTGAGCGCGTCCAGCCAGACGTACATCACATGCTTCTCGTCCCCCGGCACCTTGACGCCCCAATCGAAGCTGGTGCGCGAGATGGAGAGATCGGCGAGTCCGCCCTCGACGAAGCGAAGCACTTCGTTGCGGCGCGAGTCCGGCCGGATGAAGTCGGGATTGGCTTCGTAATGAGCGAGCAGCTTGTCCTGATAGGCGGACAGCTTGAAGAACCAGCTCTCCTCGACCGTCCACTCGACCTCGGTCCCCTGCGGCGACAAATTCTCGCCGCTGTCGGCCGTGACCAGCTCTTCTTCGCCATAATAAGCTTCGTCGCGGACCGAGTACCAGCCTTCGTAGCGGCCGAGATAAATGTCGCCCTTGTCCGCCATCGCCTGCCAGATCGCCCGGCTTGCCTCGTGGTGCGCAGGCTCGGTGGTGCGGATGAAGCGATCGTATGAGATGTTCAAAGCGTCGTCCATCGCCTTGAACGTACCCGACATTTCCTCGGCGAATCCGGCCGGATCGACCCCCTTCTCGCGCGCCGCCTGGGCCATTTTGAGCCCATGTTCGTCGGTGCCGGTCAGGAAGAAGACTTCGCGGCCGCGCAGCCGCTGGAAACGCGCGATCGCATCGGTCGCGATCGCCTCATAGGCATGGCCGATATGGGGCCGCCCGTTCGGATAGCTGATCGCCGTGGTGATGTAGAAGGGCTGGCCCATGTACCTGCGCCTAGCGGGGAAGCACGAGCGGATAAAGCCAGTTCATTCCTCCCTGTCGCCGAAGGCGATGGGGAGGGGGACCATGCGAAGCATGGTGGAGGGGCTATCAGCTCAGTAGGCCCCTCCACCGCCTTGCAGGCGGTCCCCCTCCCCACCGCTTCGCGGCAGGGAGGAGAGCGAGGCAAGCATTCCCGCCAGCTCGAACGCCGTACTCTGCGGATCGAGTGACAGCCGCTGCGCGCTGCCGGCAAGATCCGACGCCCGCTCCCACAGCTTCAGCGCCCCGGCCAGAGCCGGTCCCCGCCGCTTCCGCGCCTCGGCGGCAATCCGCGAAGGCGCACGGGCAAGAAAGGCTTCGTAGCGCGGCTGCGCGGATTTCAGCGCCAGGCTCTGCGCCAGTGCCGCACGGCGGCCATTGGTCGGATCTCCCTCGCGAACCAGGGCATCCATCGCCGAATCGAGCGCATCCACGTCGAGCCCGCGCCAGGCGATTGCCCGCCCCGGCGCCCCCTCCCCGACCTTGGCCAATGCGGCGATCTCGCCTTCATCGGCATCGGGCAGAGCGGCGGTCAAGGCTGACGTCATGGCGTCATCATCCAGGGGCGAGAAACGCAGCAGCCGGCAGCGCGACCGGATCGTCGGCAGCAGCCGTTCGGGCGCATGGCTGACCAGGAGGAAGACGGTGCTCGCCGGCGGCTCCTCGAGATTCTTGAGCAGGGCGTTGGCGCCGCCGGCCTCGAGATCGTCGATCGCGTCGATCACCACGGCGCGCCACGGCGACATCGAGGCGGTGGTCGTGAACAGGCGCTGCAGCCCGCGCACCTGGTCCACGTTGATCGAGCGGGCGAGATCGGTCCCATTGTCCTTCACCAGCCGCTCCAGCCGCATCAAATCCGGATGACTGCCCGCCGCGATCAACCTGGCAGCCTGATGATCGTCCGGCACGTCCAGCCCCGGCGTATCGAGCGCAGCGCCCGACGCGCCGGCCAGCACCCGCAGCGCCGCCTTGTCGGCGAACAGGGCCTTACCGATGCCCTTGGGCCCGGCAAGCAGCCAGGCGTGGTGAAGGCGCCCGGAATCGAGCCCGGCGCGGAAGGCGGCGATGGCGGCGTCATGGCCATGCAGCGGCGTCATAACAAATCGTCCAATGCGGCCAGCAGCCTGCCGGTCACATCCTCCGCCGCCCCGCTCGCGTCGACCACCCGAAAGCGCCCTGGCTCCCCGATCGCTAGCTCGGCAAACGCCCTGGCCACGGCGCGATGATAGTCCGCGCCCCGTCCGCCGATCAGATCGGCGCCATCCTCGTCGCGGCTCCGGGTCCTGCGGCCGGCCTCCTCTTCGGGGAGCTGAAGGAGCAATGTCCGGTCGGGCAGGAAGCCATGGCTCCCCACGTCATGCAGCGCCCTGATCGCCTCGAACCCAAGCCCGCCGGCCCCGCCCTGATAGGCGATCGAGCTATCGACGAAGCGGTCGCATAGCACCCAGGCGCCGCGGGCCAGGGCCGGCTTGATGGTACGCGCCACGTGGTCGGCGCGCGCGGCGGCGAAGAGCAGGGCCTCGGCTTCCGGCGTCCAGTGATGCTCGTGGAGGAGCAACCCGCGTATGGCCTCGGCGCTGGGGCTGCCGCCGGGCTCGCGCGTCTCGACCATTTCGAGGCCGCGCTCGCGCAGGGCCGCCGCCAGAGCCTTGAGCTGCGTCGACTTGCCGACCCCCTCCCCGCCCTCCAGCGTTACGAAACGGGCGCTCACCGGCTCAGGCCAGCCCAACGATGCTCTTCAGCCCGATCCAGATGCGGCCGAAGAAGCCGGCCTCGCCGACATCCTCCGCCGCGACCAGGGGCATGGTCTGTGACGGCATGTCGTCGGTGGTGACGACCAGATTGGCGATATGCTGGCCGCGGGCGATCGGCGCGTGGACGGGCCCGTCATAGACGATGCGGGCGCGCAGATTGCGGCCCTGGCCGGTCGGATAGGTGACGGCGATGTTCCGCGGCGCGACCAGCCCGACCGTGGAGGCGTCGCCGAGCTGCACCTGCGCCTCACCGATCCGCTGACCCTGTCGCAGCAGCGGCCGGGACTGCCAGGCGCTGAAGCCCCACTGCATGAAGCGCACCGATTCCTCGATGCGCTGGTTGAAGCTGGAAAGGCCGGCGACCACCATGATGATCCGCCGCCCGTTCTGGTCAGCCGATCCCGTAAATCCGAAGCCTGCCTCGAGCGTATGGCCGGTCTTCAGGCCGTCGGCGCCGGGGACGCGGCCGAGCAACGGGTTGCGATTGTCCTGAACGATCGCCTGGTTGGTGCCCATCGTGCGGCCCCAGGTGAAATTCCTGAGGCCGTAATATTCGCGATAGAGCTGCGGATAATCGCGGATCGTCGCGGCGGCGAGCGTGGCGAGGTCGTGGGCGGTGGTGTAGGTCGCGCCGCCGTCGGGCCAGCCGACCGGATTGCCCCAGTGCGAATTGGTCAGCCCCATCGCCTGCGATTGCTGGTTCATCAGGGCGACGAAGGCCTGCTCCGTCCCCGCGATGCACTCGGCGAGCACCACCGTCGCGTCGTTGCCGGACAGGGTGACGATGCCGCGCAGCAGATTGGCGACGCTGACCTGCTCTCCCGGCGAGAGGAACATCAAGGATCCCGCCGCCGTGCCATGCCATTGCTGCCAGGTTTCCGGGCGGACCGTGCAGATCTTGTTGGGATCGAGCTGGCCGCGCTTGATCAGGTCGAAGGCGACATGGGTGGCCATCATCTTCGCCATCGATGCTGGCGGGATGCGCCGATCGGCATCCTTGGCGTAGAGCACCGCGCCCGAGGACAGGTCGATCATGTAGGCGACCGAGGCGGGCGTATCGAAGGGCGGTGCCGCGGCGCCTGCGGGCATGGTCAGGGCGGCAGCGGAAACGAGAAGATAGAATGGCTTGCGGATCATGATTGAGATACGTTCCTCAATTGGAGCGAGCGACCCCATCGGCGAGGAGGGCCACGGTCAGCGCATAGAAGTTCGAGCAATTATAGTCGAGTATCACGCGGTAATTCTGGGTGGTGAGATAGGCGGTCGCATTCGGCCCGTCCGGCTCGATCAGTGACGCCATGGCGGCATCGGGCAGGCTGTTGGCGATGCCGAGCCGCCGCCATTCCGCGCCGGTCAGCCAGCGGCTGTGGCGGGCGAACACCGCAGCGCAGCGCGGCGCGCGCAGGCGATTGGCGACCGCGGCGCGGTCGAACCCGGCGGGCACCCGTACCGCGGTCCCCCAGGTCAGGCCCGGTCGCCAGCCGGCGTTGCGCAGATAATTGGCGATCGATGCGAGCGCGTCGAGATGGCTGCGCCAGATGTCGGCACGGCCGTCGCCGTCGCCGTCCACGGCGAGGCGGATGAACACGCTGGGCAGGAATTGGGGATGTCCGGCGGCGCCGGCCCAGCTGCCCTGCAGCTCCTCGCGCGGGAAGCCGCGTTCGACCATGCGCAGGGTCGCGATGAACTCATTGGTGAAGAGCTCGCGGCGGCGGCCCTCATAGGCCAGGCTGGACAACGAGTTGAGCAGGTCGAAATTGCCCATGATCGTGCCGTAGCCGGTTTCCTTGCCCCAGATCGCGATCAGATATTGGGCGGGCACGCCGTAGCGCCGGCTGATCTCATTGAGCCGCGGCTGGTTGGCGGCATAGCGTGCCCGGCCGCGGTCGATCAAAGCCTGGGTGAGCTGGCGGGCGCGATAGGGCGCGAAGGGCGGGTTGACCGGGCTGCCGGCGACGCCACCCGGCTGGGCGCGGTCGAGCTCGACCGTGCGCGCCGAGAAGACCAGGGTCGGGAAGATGCGGTCGAGCGTCGCGGCGCGGATGCCGGCCCTTTCGGCGGCGGCGCGCAATTGGGGCAGATAGGCCTGATATCCCGCCTGACTGAGCCCGCCGGCTTGCGCGGCCGCCGGGCTCGCACCGATCGTCAACGGGCCGAGCCGCGCGGCCGGGATCCCCATCATCAGGGCCGCAGCCGCCAACCCATGAACCAAACGCATCGTCACCCTCACTACACTTGCCTGTCCTATGGCACGGCCCATTGCCCAGCCCAAGCGGGTATTATTGCCACAATCGCGCGGTCGCGCCATTCTGCGGCCGGAATCAGGCAAGGCGAGGGGGCATCCTGTGGCTTCGGTGATCGATCTCTTTCCGCGACGGCCGCTCGGGCTGCGCGCCGATCCGGCGCGGCGCAACAAGCGGATATTGCTTCTCGTCCTGTCGCTGCTGCTTGCCCTCCCCGCTTTCTATTGGGGCTACCAGTCGGTCCACAGCGCAATGCTTCGCGCCGATCTCAAGGCGCGCGGCGTGCGTGCGGCCGAGACCCTCGACGCCGAAGGCGAATGCACTTCGCGGCGGAGCCGCTACGGCGGCACGGAAAGCCCGATCGGCTGCTGGCTGGACGTCACCTACCGCCTGCGCCCCGAGGAAGGCGGCGCGCTGCGCACCGCGCCGGCCCATCTCGAAGGCCGCGCGCCGATCTTCACGCCGACCGCGATCTACGATCCGCAGGACCCGGACAGGATCATGCTCGAGCCGGAGATGGAGCGGCCGATGACTTGGTCCGAGTTGATCGGCCCGATCTTCCTTCTCCTCTTCCCCGCGGTCGCTCTCCTCTTCTGGTTCGCGACGTCGCGCCGCGGACTGGCCAGGGCCGCGCGCAACCCGGACCCGGTGATCGTCCCGGTCGAGAAGGTGATCCGCCAGCCCGGCCGTCTCACCATCCATACCCGACTCCCTGGCGCATCCCGACCCTATGGCGATACCTTCACCAAATCGGAGTCGCCCCTCCAGGTCCCGCCCCCAGCCGGCGCCGGCGCCGACCAGCAATGGGTGCTCGCGCTGAAATCGCCCAGCGGCCGCCACTACGTCCTCGACAGCCAGCTCGCCTGGCTCGACCTCCCTGAAGACGAACGCAACCGCCTTCTCAGCGCCGCCCGCGGCTATTGAGGTGAAATCGGCGGCGCTATAAGTGGTCGGCAGCGGACAGGTGGCCGAGTGGTTTAAGGCAGCGGTCTTGAAAACCGCCGTGGGTTCACGCCCACCGTGGGTTCGAATCCCACCCTGTCCGCCATATGAATTAGCCCATAGCTCGCTATCACCTGAAGTACGGCGCAACGTCTTTGCGTGCCGACAGGCCGGACACGAAGAACGGCAGTTGCGCGACCAAACCGGCCGCTCCCAAATTGCTGCGTGCGATTGGATGATCAGACCTTCGCTTTCCAGCTACACAGGTCGCATTCGACAATCGGAACTATCCTTGCACGCGGTCCAGGACGGGCGCCGATCTGCTCATATTGGGCTCATTTCGCTTTCAAAACGAGCCTCTTTTCGTTAATGTACGAAGTCTGCCGAATCGGCGAAAACTTGTGAGAAGGGGAGCTTCACATATGCTGCGCCTTGCAAAATTTTCAGCGGGCATACTTGCCGCGACCGTATTTTATGTCACGCCTGCCCACGCCCAGGCATCTCGAACCTGGGTTTCCGGCGTCGGAGACGACGTCAATCCCTGCAGTCGGACAGCGCCGTGCAAAACGTTCGCCGGCGCCATCTCGAAGACCGCCCCAGGCGGTGAAATCAATTGCCTCGATCCGGCCGGATTCGGCGCGGTTACGATCACCAAGTCGATCACCATCGATTGCACCGGCACGCTCGGCGGAATCCTCGCGTCGAGCACAACCGGGGTTATCCTGAATGGCGCCGGCATCATCGTCAGCCTACGTGGACTTGAAATCAATGGCGGGCCGCCGAACCTGCCGGGGGTAAACGGCATCCGCTTTCTTCAGGGCACGTCGCTGACCGTTGAAGATTCGACGATCTACAATTTCCTTGGCGCCTCACCCAATGGATTTGGGATTATCGTCAACGCGACCAGCGGAGCCGAAAAGCTGGTTGTCTCCAACACGACGATCAGAAACAACGGCGCGTCCAACCTTGGGGGCGGCATCATGATCCGGGCGACCGGTAGCGCCACCGTTCGGGCGTCGCTGCACAACGTCCGTATGGTGAACAATAGCGGCTCCGGGTTCATGGTTGACACGACTGGAAATACCAGCGCCGCCGGAGTTACGGTTACGATGGAAGACGTGCTGCTCTCCGGCAACAGCGTCCACGGCATCTCGGTCCTGACGCCCTTCGGCACGACCAGTTCTGCAATCATGGTCAATGGTTCCCAAATCGACAATAATGCCTTCACTGGCATTTCCACCAACGGTGGCACGTCAATTGTGCGCGTGGGCGGCACCACCATCACCGGCAATGCAGGCGGAATCCAGGCTGTAGGCGGTTCGCAAATCCTTACCTTCGGCAATAACCGTCTGGTCGGCAACAACACGACGGGCGCACCCAATGACGGCGTCTTCTCTGGCCCAGTTCCGCCGAGCTGATGGCTGGACTTGACCGCGGCAAAGGTTTTGCCCGGCCCTCCGGAATCTAACACTGTGCCGCGCGTGATCGCGGACGTCGAGATGATCGCAGCGCGAATGCCTTCCCCTAACGGGCGGTCTTTGCGCTCGATCGTACGGAGGCAATTCGGGTTAGCGGAAGGTGCGCATTTGCTGGCCGAGCCCGGACGATGAACTTCAGGCCCATTCTCTTCCTGGCAATCGCAATCGGGCTCTATTTCGCGAGCCATGCCCTGGAGCTGCGCGGCGATGCCGCGCCACTGAACCCGGGCGGGGTCTCGCCCGAGCGGGCGAAATACCACATCATGGCGCTCGTTCTCTTGCTCGGCGCCCTTGGCTGTTTCATCTATGCCGGCGTCACCGCCTATCGCAAATGGCGCGGCTGATGCCTCATGTCGCCTCGTACCTTTTCGACGGCGTAATTCGGGGATAACCTGCTCCTGCCGATTTGAGCGCAGTGAAGAGGACCGCCGATGAGCCAGCCGGAGCAGGACGTAGCGCCGGGGCCGACGCCGCCCCAGAAATCCAGTCGTCCGATTCTGTTGGCCGCCCTCGCGGCCGTCGTCGCGATCGTCGCTCTCGCCGCCGCATTCATGCTGGGTCGGACGACCGGCGCCCCGTCGGACAGATCGGCGATCCAGGCGCCGGCGTCCGGGAGCCAGCCGGCCGCCGCCGGAGTCAATGCCGTCGGCGCCACGCCCCTTCCCGTCACCACCGGGCAATCCCAGCCGCCTGCGCCTCCGCCCGCGGCGCCGGCCGCGGATCTCCTCATCACCGATCGCCTGCTCGCAAATCCACCGACTTATGAGGAGCATCAAAGCGCTCCCACGACAACCTCCGTCTGCCTCGGCGAGTCGCTCAGGATCGCCAATCTGACATCCGGCCGGCTGGGCCTGATTGACACGCCCGACGAAAGCGATGCCAGCTCCACCCTGGGTTTCGTGGAGCCCGGCGCCGTTTTCAACATGGTGGTGCAAGAGACGGGGACCTACTTCATCTCCGCCGCCGGTCACGACGGCTTGCTCTTCCGGTACGTCGCCCGACGCTGCAGCGAAAAGTAGGCAGCGGTGGCCTCTCGGTCGTAGACGCCAGGCGCGATGGAATGAGGCTCTGAAGGCCCGATGCTTCTGATGCGCGCATATCCGATTTTTCTGGGCGCGGGTCTCGCGGCCTTGCTTGGCTGGTATGTGCAGAGCGGGAGCACGCCGTCGGCGCCCCAGACCTTCACCATTTCCGCCAGGATCGCGCCGCGCTCGTTCACCTGCACGGTCGCTTCGGTCGACGCTGGCGAAAACATCACCTGCTCCGAACGTGGCGACAACGGCCGGCAAATCCACCTGCGCCTTGCCGGCGTCGATGCGGGCGGCATCGAAACGCGATGCGCTGCAAATCTACCCTGTCGCCCAGACCATGCCGATCGGGCGATTGCGGCGCTCCGCGGCCTGGCGCTCGGACAGCGCCTTGTCCTGCGCGGCGAACAGCCCCTACAACCGGACCGAGGCGGTCTGCAGGCGCCCCGATGGAATCGACCTGTCCTGCGCCATGCTGGCAGGGAATTATGTCGCGCGGTTGGATAGAGAGGGCGAGGGCGAAGAAATTGAGTGCCCGGCCTTAGGGTAGGCATGCAAGGAGGCCCCATGGACGAAGTCAGGATCACCCCTTCGGGCGGCTTTGACAATCATCCCCGCGCCTATCGCCACATCGAGGCGCAGCCGCTTGCCGCGGCGATGGGCGCCGAGATCGTCGGCGCCGATGCGCGCGACCTGTCCGACGAGGCCTTCGCGGAGCTGAGCGACGCGCTCTACCGGCACAAGATGATCTTCCTGCGCGGCCAGAAGCTGAGTCACGCCGACCACGCGCGGCTCAGCCTGCGCTTCGGGCCGTTCGGCACCGATGCCTATACCAAGGGCGTCGAAGGCTTCCCCGGCGTGCAGCCGGTGATCAAGGAAGCGTCCGCCCGCAGCAAATCGATCTTCGGCGGCTCCTGGCATACCGATTCCCCCTTCCTCGCACGTCCGCCCGCGATCAGCACCCTTTACAGCGTCGAGGTGCCGCCTTTCGGCGGGGACACCGCCTGGGCGAACACGGCCCTGGCCTGGCAGATGCTGAGTCCGACGATGCAGGCCATGCTGGCGCCCCTGCGCGTGCAAATGTCGGCCCAGGTCAATCATGCCACCCAGCAGCGCCTCGGCGTCGCCATTCCTTTCGCGTCCGACGAGGCGCGGGGCCTTGCCATTGCCGGCCGCAGTCAGCCTCTGGTCCGCACGCACCCGGTCAGCCGCGAGAAGGCGCTCTACGTCGACGAATCCTATGCAATCGGCATCGAGGGCCTGACTGGCGCCGAGGCCGGTCCCCTGCTGGCCTTCCTCGTCGCCCACATCACCCAGCACGCCTTCACCTGCCGGCTGCGCTGGGAGCCTGACATGCTGGTCCTGTGGGACAACAGGATCTGCGTCCATCACGCCAGCAACGACTATGACGGCTACCGCCGCGAAATGTACCGCACCACGGTAGAGGGCGAAGTGCCCGAATAATCGCGGGCGGCGGATGACCGGCAGCTGCCGGCATGATGGACATCTCTGCTGGTCAGAATTCGCCTTGCCGGCTAAGTATCTGTAATGTCGAGGGGAGCGCGGCGATGAGATTGGGAAGCCTGGGCGCTTATGCGGGCCTGGTCTTCCTCGCTTTCCTTTGGGCCGCGCCGGCCAAGGCCGACTGGCGGCGGGCGGAGAGCCCCAATTTCATCATCTATTCCACCCAATCCGAGGCGCAGCTGCGCCAGCGCATTCTCCTGCTCGAAGATTACGACCGGTTGCTGCGCAGGATGATTGCCGTCACCGACCCGCCGGCGCCGAACAAGTTTCATATCTACATCGTCGACGGCAACGAGGATCTGCAGCTTATCCAGCCGACGCAATCGACCACGGCAGGCATGTACCGCGCCACGGCCTATGGCATCGCCGCCTTCGTCGACGACAGCACCAACATGAGCGGGAACGAGATATTGTTCCACGAATATGCCCATCATTTCATGCTGCAATACCGGCCTCACGCCTACCCGGTCTGGTATGTCGAAGGATTTGCCGAGTATTTCATGACCGCCCGGTTCAGTCCGAGCCGTATCGACATCGGCGACTATTCCTCCGCTCGGTCCGGCGCAATTCGCTACGGCACCTGGCTGCCGATGGAGCGCATCCTGAATGGCGATCTCGGCGGGCTCAACGACGAGCAGCGCGCGCAATTCTATGCCCAGGCCTGGCTTACGGTGCATTATTTCTACAGCACGTCGGAGCGCCAGACGATGCTGGCGCGCTATCTCGTCGCGGTGCGCGGCGACAATCCGCAGAACGCGATCCAGGCGGCGACCGGCATGGACGCCGCTGCATTCGGGCGCGAGGTCAGCCGCTATGTCGGCAGCGGCCATGTCGATTACGGGCGCATGCCGCGGCCTGCCAACGAGGTGCCGCCGCCGGTCTCCGTGACCACGCTGCCGCGCGGCGCTAACAATCTCATGCTTTACGACGCCGCCTTGCGTACCGGTGTCGGTGAAGAACGCGGCCGCCTCCTTCTTCCGCGCATCCGCGCCGCGGCGGCGCGCCATGAAGGCGATCCTTTCGCGCAACGAGTCCTTGCCCATGCCGAGGCCCTGTTCGGCGATGCCGCGGCCGCCGATCGCGTGCTCGACGCATTGCTTTCGGCGAGTCCGATCGATGCGGAGCTGCTCTATCTGAAAGGCATGCGCTATCTGGTCGTCGCCGAGCATGAAGAGGCATGGCAAGCCGATGCCGCCGAGGCGCGGCGATGGTTCGGCCGGGCCCATCAAGCCGACGCCAATCATTTCCAGACTCTCGCCCGCTATGCCCAGACCCTGCGCCGTGATCGCGGGTTCGTCTCGGACAACAATATCGAGGTGATGCTGCTTGCTCACCAGCTCGCGCCGCAGGTCGCGGAGATCACCCTCAACGCCGCGTCGATGCTGATCGCCCACCGGGACAATGGCATCGCGATCACGCTGCTGCGCCCGCTCGCCTCCGATCCGCACGATAGCGGACTTGCCCAGGCGGCGCGGCAAATGATCGAGCAGGCGAGTGAAGCTCCGCCATCTTCCGCTCCGGCCAACCCGCCAGTCGCGCCACGGCCGAATTAGCGCGACCGGCCAGCATGCGCATCCGAATCCTTGCTGCTGCCTTCATCGGGTTGGTAGCGTTTACCCTCTCATGGGCCGGCCCAGCCAAAGCGGCGTGGCGCCGCGCCGAAAGTCCGAATTTCATCCTCTACGGTAATCTGACGGAGGGCGAGCTTCGTCGGCGCATTCTGCGGCTCGAGGAATTCGATCGCCTTCTGCGGGTGATGACCGGCGTGACGGAGCCGCCAGCGCCGAACAGGCTCCCCATCTACATCGTCGCCACGCCGCGGGAGCTCACGACGATCCGCGACCTCCCGCCGAACACCGCCGGTTTCTATTCGGCGGAGCCGAGCGGCATTGCCGCTTTCATCGACAACAGCGCGGAAGTGAGCGGCAACGAGATCCTCTTCCACGAATATGCGCACCATTTCATGTCGCAATACCGCCCCAGTGCCTATCCCGCCTGGTATGTGGAGGGGTTCGCCGAATATTTCATGACCGCCCGTTTCGACTCGCGCGGCGTCGATACCGGCCTTAGCGCGCCCGGGCGCGCCTATCTGACCGTGCAGGGGCGTTGGCTGCCAATGGAGCAGTTTCTCCACGGCTCGCCGCACAGCATGGGGCGGGCCGATGCCGAACAATTCTATGCGCAATCCTGGATCACCACTCACTATTTTTTCAGCACGCCCGAGCGCCAGGCGGCCCTGAACCGCTATTTGACCGCCGTGCGCGGCGGCAATTCACGTGGCGCGCTGCTGGCGTCAACGGGCATGGATGAGGCCGCCTTCGCCGTAGAGCTTCGCCGCTACGTTCACGGCCGGATCACCTACGGCCGGCTGACTTTGGCGCAACCGGCCACCCCGCCCCGGGTGACGGTCGTGACCCTGCCGCCCGGTGCCGACGACCTCATGATCTACTGGGCCACATTGAGTATCGGAATGAGCGAGGAACAGGCCCGGACATACCTCCCGCGCATCCGCGCCGCGGCGGCGCGCAATGAAGGCGATCCGTTCGCCCTGCGCGTGCTGGCTCAGGCCGAGCTGCTGTTCGGTGACCGGGAGGAAGCCGACCGGATTCTCGACCGCCTGCTCGCCTCCAGCCCCAATGACGCGGAGCTGCTCTACCTAAAGGGCATGCGCTACTTGGCGGCGGCGGAGCACGAAGCCGACTGGCAGGCCGACGCGCGCACGGCGCGGCAATGGCTGGGCCGCGCCCATCGCGCCGACGCCAATCACTTTCAAACGCTGGTTCTCTATTCGCAAAGCCTGCGTCGCGACCCCGATTACCGTTCGGAAAACAACCTGAATGTGATGATGCTCGCGCATCGCCTGGCGCCGCAGGTACCTGAGCTCACCATGAATGCTGCTGCGTTGCTTATCGATCGCCGCGAATATGCCCTGGCGATGTCGCTGCTGCGCCCCCTTGCCGCCGATCCCCACAGGACGCGTCTCGCGCGGGCGGCGCAGGAGCTGATCGATCAGGCTCAGACGGCGGCGGCGAGCCCTGCCGCGATTGGTCGTGGCAACCCGTCGCCACAGCAGCAACCAAATTAGCCTTCCGCCTCTGTTACTGGAGTCGGTTGGCAATCGAGATGCCTCGTCTCCGTTTCAGAGTCTGCGGTTTGCGACTGTCTATCAACAGTGCTGCATATCACACTGATATAATGATATTATCACTTGCGTCATTGTAGTGGATGGACCGTGTGTGCAGTGCTGCCGCGCGCTGCCCAGTCGGCTAGGCGATCAGGCAGCAGGAGCCTGACGCAAGGCAGAGGCGATGGCGGCCGCGATGGCGCGGGCGCCACGCGCGTCGGGATGGCGGTCGACGGCGAGTCGCCACGCTGGATCGAGCGGCACGAGCAGATAGGGCAGATGCGCGGCGTCGAGGACCCGCCGCCGGATGGCGGTCTCGCCGGGAGTCTCGGGCTGGAATGAAGGGACGACGATCAGCGCCTTCGCACCGCGCGCCCGTGCCAGTGCGATCGCGGCCCGAAGCACCGCCTGGGTCCTCCCGACGCCCTCCTCGACCGCTTCGACGCTTCGATAGCGCAGCAGGCGACGGCCAAGCTCGACGAGGCGAAGCTCGGGCGGGTGCGCCGCATGCCAGCGCAATGCTGAATCGAGATAAGGCCGATCCTCGTCGAGATTGCGGTCGAACAGCAGCGGCACGAATGGAATCACGACCGCGACGGGATTGGCGAAGCGCGGCAGCTCACGCCGCAGCCGCATGAGCGTCTGGTCCGTCGCATGGGCGTTGACCGCGATATTGGCGACCTGGATGCCGGTCATCGCCTGCAGCTGGGCGCCGATCGTCTCCGGCCATTGCAGGCCGTAGCCCTGCATGATCGATTCGCCGGCGAGCAGGATGGTCGGACGGGTCGGATCGGTCTGGCTTCCGGCGGCGGCAACGCGGTAGCCGAACCGGTCTGCTGCATAATCTATGCTGCGGCCGTCGACATTGGCCTGGCCGTGATGGTCCGGGACGAAGGCCCAGCCGAGCAGGGCGTCGCGCTGGCGCAACGGCTCCTTGCCGCCCCATCTTTCCTGCGTTGCCTGCCAGGTCCGGGTGTGGAGGATGCCCTCGGTCGTCGCCAGCGCCGCCACCACCGCAAGCGTGGCGGTCATCACCGAAATCGCCAGCCGCCCTCCCCGCCCGGCGTTGACCGTGCGCGCCACACGCGGCCGCACAAACAGCAGGAGGAAGAGCCCGGTCAGGCCGAGCAGCACGCGCAGGGCCTGGATCAGACCGATCTGAAAGCTGCGCGACCAGGCGAAGGTCGGCAGGAAATGGCGGTCGGCCCAATCCTGCCCAGCCGCTCCGGCAAGGGCGATCAGCGCGACGCCCGCGAGCGCGACTGCGACGTTCGCGGCCAGGGCGGCGCGTCGTCTCGAAGATCGCCGTCCGCCCGGCATTGGCAGGCCTCCCGCCGCTATGTTAGGCAAATGCAAGGGGTATCTGTGATTCGCGCGTTGCTCAAGCCGCTGCAGCGATGGGTCTGGGGGGACGCGGCACGGCGTGGCCTTCGGCTCCTGCGCTTTGCCGAGGTCGAGGCCGATGGCGGCCGCGACCTCGTCCGCGCGTCCGAGCTGACCGCCGATGCGCGCCTCAGGCGCCTCTATTTGCGCCACGCCGAAGACGAGCGCCGCCACGCCGACATCTTTCGCCAGCGCGGCATGGAGTTGCTCCATGCTTTCCCTCCCGGCGATCTAAGCCTGCCCGCGAACGACTGGATGGCGCCGGGCGAGCGGGGCCTGGACGACGTCAATGTCGAGGGCGGCCGCGACGGTACCCTGCTCGCCTTCCTCCATCTTTCCGAAGCCACAGCGGCCCGCGACTTCGCCCTGTATCGCGACGCCGTCGGCGACGACGGCCGCACGCGCGCGGTGTTCGAAAACATCCTTCGCGACGAGGAGTTTCACATGAATTATACGCGGGACGAGCTGGCGCGGGTTTCGCCGAGCAAGCACGGCCGGCTGATCTGGGGCGCGCGGCTCAATCGAATGTGGAAAGCCTATCTTCGTTTCGCGGTCTGGCTCGCCGGCCTGATCGGCACCGTCGTGCTCACGCTCCAATATTTCATCCTGCTCCCGCTCTTCGCCTGGATCTCCAGGCGGGCGGAAAGGCGTGAGAAGCATGGCTGGACGATCGTCTCCGGCGATCGCCCGAGCGACCTGCGCGGCCAATATTGATGAAGATCCTCGGCCTCTCCGCCCATTATCACGACGCCGCCGCCGCCCTGCTGGTCGACGGGCTGCCGGTGGCGGCGGTCCAGGAAGAACGGCTTTCGCGCCGCAAGAACGATGCCGCCTTCCCCCTCGCGTCGATCGAATATTGCCTCGATTTGGCCGGGTTGGAGCCGGACGATCTCGACGCCGTGGTTTTCTACGAGCGCCCGATGCTCAAGTTCGATCGCGTGCTCACCACCCTGCTGCGCACGTTCCCGCGTTCCTATCATGCCTTTCCGCACGCAATGAAGAACATGCTGAGCGAGAAGGTCTGGATGCGCGGCGTGATCGGATCGCGGCTCGGCATTTCGGCCCGCAAGATCCTGTTCACCGAGCATCACCAGTCCCACGCCGCCGCCGCCTTCCTGACCGCGCCTACCAGGGAAGCGGCGATCCTCACCGCGGACGGCGTCGGCGAATGGGCGACGCTGACGACCGGCAGCGGCCGGCGCGGGCCCGACGGCACGACGATCGCGCTCGACCGCGAGATCCGCTTCCCGCACTCGCTCGGCATGCTCTACTCGACCTTCACCGCCTATCTCGGCTTTGCGGTCAACGAGGGCGAGTACAAGGTGATGGGCCTCGCCGCCTACGGCAGCCCGACCATGGCCGACGAGGTCCGCAAGCTGATCCCGCGCACCCCGGATGGTGCATTTCGCCTCGATCTCGATTATTTCGAGTTCCACAGCACGGCGAAGCGCTCCTTCTCCGACAAGTTCGTCGCCCTGTTCGGCCCGCCGCGCGGCCCCTATGCGCCGATCGACCTTTCCAGCGCCGAGGGACGGCGCTTCGCCGATTGCGCGGCCAGCGTTCAGCTGGTCCTCGAGGACATCCTGGTCGATATCGCCCGCGACCTCCACCAGCGAACCGGGCTTGCCGATCTGTGCTTCGGCGGCGGCGTCGCGCTGAATGGAGTCGCCAACGCCCGCATCCTCAGTGAATCCGGTTTCGAGCGCCTGTTCGTGCCGACCTCGCCGGGCGATGCCGGCTGCGCGCTCGGCGCAGCCTTGTTCGCCGACCGAGTTCACTTCGGTAATCCCGACCGCGACCTGCCGGACCACGGCTTCTGGGGTCCGGACGTGAACGCCGCCGAATTGGCTCGGATCGCTGGCGAGGACGATCGGCCGGTCGAGACGATCGACGATTCAGCCCTGATCGCGACCTGCGCCGACGATCTCCACGCCGGCAGGATCATCGCATGGATGGACGGCCGTTGCGAATTCGGTCCGCGCGCCCTTGGCCATCGCAGCCTGCTCGCCGCGCCGCACGATGCGGCGATGCGCGACCGCCTCAACCGCGACATCAAATATCGCGAGGAGTTCCGCCCCTTCGCCCCGGTCGTGCCGGAGGAGCTGGCCGACACCTATTTCGAGCTTCCGCCCGGCGGCGCCCGCTTGGCCCGTTTCATGTCCGGCGTGTTTCCGGTCCGCCCGGAATGGCGCGAGCGGCTCGCGGCGGTGACCCACATCGACGGCACCGCGCGGCTGCAGACCCTGTCGCGGGACATGTCGCCGCGGCTCTACGATCTGCTGCTTGCCTACGGGCAGCACAGCGGGATGCCGATCCTGCTCAACACGTCGCTCAACATCGCCGGGGAGCCGATCGTCTGCAGCGTCGCCGAGGGCTATTCGACCTTCTGTCGGTGCGGGATAGACGTTTTGGTCGCCGGCAATGTCAGGATCGGGAAAAAGGTGCGCGCCGAGGCCGCGCGCGAGGAGGAATTGGTATGATCCCAAGGCGCGGCCGCTTTCGCCGTTCGCTCCATGTGCTCGGCAGCGCGTTCGGCTCGACCGGCGAGCTCGCCCGCGGCCTGTGGCGCGGCGGGTCGGAGAAGCGGATGATCATGCCGCTCGCCATCTTCCTGTGCGTGACCGGGTTCCTGCTGATCCTTGCCGCGGGTGTCGAGGCGCTGGCGCCGTTCATCTATTCGATCTTCTGACGCCGTTTGCCCGTTCCGTTCGCCCTGCTCGCCTGCCCGGCCTGTGCCGGATCGCTGGACAAGACCTATCTCTGCGCCGCCTGCGGCGCGCATTGGCCGGCTCCTGGCGGTATTCCACAGCTGAGGCTGGACGCCGACTCGCGGACCAATACCGTTCGTGAATTCTACAACCACGCGCCCTTCCCGGGTTACCCCCCCAATGACAGCCTGTCCTGGCTGCGCGCCCGGGCCGGCCGCAGCGCCTTCGCCAGATTGCTCGACGATTCGATCCCCGGCGACGCCCGAATCGCCGAAGTGGGCTGCGGCACCGGCCAGACCAGCCTGTATCTGGCCCGCGCCGATCGAACGGTGGTCGCGCTCGATCTTTCGCGCGAAGCGCTGAAGCTCGGCGCCGCGGCGGCGGCGCGCTACGGCATCGAGCACGTTGCCTTCGTCGAGGCTGACTTGAACAGGCTGCCGCTCAAGGCCGGCGCGTTCGACCTGATCTATTCCTCCGGAGTCCTCCACCACACGCCGGATCCGCGCGCGGCCTTCGCCCGAATCGCCGCCGCGGTCCGGCCCGGCGGCATGATCGTCGTCGGCCTCTACAACACGATCGCGCGCCTGCCGCTCAGGGCGCGCCGCGTGGTCGCGCGGCTCACCGGAAATCGCTGGGTGCCGTTCGATCCGGTCCTGCGCGACCGGGCGAGCGAGCCGGCGCGGCGGGAGGCCTGGCTCCGCGACCAATATGCTCATCCCGAGGAGCACCGCCACAGTGTCGCCGAGGTCCGCCGCTGGTTCGCCGAGAACGACGTGGAATGGCTGCGCACCTATCCAAGCACGATGATCGGCGATGAGCCCGCCAATCTGTTCGAGCCCGCGGCCGACGCGTGGGCGCTCGAGGCATGGGCGGCGCAGTTCGGCTGGATGTGGTCGCTTGGGGGCGAAGGCGGGTTGTTCGTAAGCGTGGGGCGGCGGCGGGGCTGAACCCTCACGCTTCCCTCCTTCCGCCCAAAAGGCTAGGCGGCGGGCAACGATATCAGAGGAAATCCATGGCCCAGCCCACCCCCCTTCCCTTCGACTGGGCGGACCCGTTCGCGCTCGACGCGCAGCTCTCCGACGAGGAGCGCATGGTCCGCGATACTGCCGAGGCCTATGCGCAGGAGAAATTGCTGCCGCGCGTCACCAGCGCCTATCTCGACGAAAGATTCGACCGCGAGATCATGAGCGAGCTGGGAGCGCTCGGCATGCTCGGTGCGACGATCGACCCCGAATATGGCGGCGCCGGCCTGAACTATGTGAGCTACGGCCTGATCGCACGGGCGGTGGAGCGGGTCGACAGCGGCTATCGCTCGGCCATGTCGGTCCAGTCCTCCCTCGTCATGCATCCGATCAATGCCTATGGAAGCGAGGAGCAGAAGCGCAAATATCTGCCGAAGCTCGCCAGCGGCGAATGGGTCGGCTGCTTCGGCCTGACCGAGCCCGATGCCGGCTCGGATCCCGGCTCGATGCGCACCCGCGCCCAGAAGATCGACGGCGGCTATCGGCTCTCGGGCGCCAAGATGTGGATCACCAATTCGCCGATCGCCGACGTCTTCGTGGTCTGGGCGAAATCCGACGAGCATGAGGGACGGATCAAGGGTTTCGTCCTCGAAAAGGGCATGAAGGGCCTGTCCGCACCCAAGATCCGGGAAAAGCTCTCCCTGCGCGCCTCGATCACCGGCGAGGTGGTCATGGACGAGGTCGAGGTCCCGGAGGAGAATCTGCTGCCGAACGTCAGCGGCCTGGCGGGCCCGTTCGGCTGCCTCAATCGTGCCCGCTACGGCATCGCCTGGGGCACGATGGGCGCGGCCGAGGCCTGCTTCCACGCGGCGCGCAGCTACACCCTCGATCGCAAGCAATTCGGGCGGCCGCTCGCCGCGACCCAGCTCGTCCAGCTCAAGCTCGCCAACATGCTCACCGAGATAACGCTCGGCCTGCAGGCGGCGCTGAGGGTCGGCAGGCGGCTCGACGACGGCGAGCTGATCCCGGAGACGATCAGCCTGATCAAGCGCAACAATTGCGGCAAGGCGCTCGATATCGCCCGCATCGCGCGCGACATGCACGGCGGAAACGGCATCTCCGCCGAATTCCAGGTGATGCGCCACGCCGCGAATCTCGAGACGGTCAACACCTATGAAGGCACGCACGACGTCCATGCCCTGATCCTCGGCCGCGCGATCACCGGAATCGCGGCGTTCTGACCGGCGCCGGATGGACGAGCCGCTCACCGGCGTGAAAATCGTCGAACCGACGCGGATCCTGGCGCGGCGCTGGGCCGGGCAGCTGCTCGCCGGCCCCAGGTGATTGCCCGCGGCATGCGGATCGACCCGGGCGGCATCCCCGGAATCGCGTCGCCGGACGGCAGCAGGCAAGTCGCCGACGGACCGAGGCCACCCTCGGCGGAGGCCCATGATCACGCGAGAAAATTCAGCGTGAACAGGGACTTGCCAGTTACGAACGAATATACTATCGACCCCGGCTTCTCCATGATCGCTAGCGTGCGGAAGGTTTGAAATGAAGATTCATGTCGTTGCCCTGTCTGGCATCCTGCTCGCGACTCCCGCCCTCGCGCAACCGTCCGCGCCGGCTGAAGGCGCAAGCTCAAGCTCCCCTTTCGCGAACAGCAGCAGCAGCAGCAGCAACGATCAGGCGCGGGAAGAGCCGCGCCAGATTTGCCGTCGCGTGGAGTCCGGTACGTCCAGGCGCATCGGCTCGCGCCTCATCTGCCACACCGCCGAGGAATGGCGCGCGATTCAGAACAGCAACTAGGCGCGCGCGTTCGGGCGCCTGAAAAGCAGGATCGATTCGCCGCGATAGAGCGCGGCTTCCCGCGAGGAGAAGCCGCATTTCTCGGCGACGCGGATCGACGCCGTATTATCGTGGTCGATGATCGCCGCCGTCTCGGGCGAGCGTGAAGCCGCATCGATCCAGGCAAGCCCGGCCGCGGCGGCCTCGGTGGCATAGCCCTGCCCTGCCGCCTCTCGGGCGAACAGCCAGCCCATTTCCGGAATGCCCATGACCGACGGCGTCATGTCGCGCTGGAAATCGGCGAAGCCGATCTGGCCGATCATCGCGCCGCCGTCACGGCGCTCGACCGCCCAATAACCGAAGCCGAACAGCGACCACATTGCGTGACCGCAGAGCAATTTGCGCCAGGCATCCTCGCGCGCGAGCGGATGGCCGCCAAGATGGCGCATCACTTCGGCATCGCCCATCATCGCCGCCTGGGCGTCGGCATCGCCGGCCCGGAACGGGCGCAGGGTCAGGCGCTCGGTCTGGAGGACCGGGGCCTGCGCCATTGCGAAATCACTTCTTGCCGAGGGTCAGGCCACCGAAGCGCTTGTTGAAGCGCGCCACCTGGCCGCCGGTGTCGAGCAGCTTCTGATTGCCGCCGGTCCAGGCCGGGTGAACCTTGGGGTCGATGTCGAGCTGCAGCGTGTCGCCTTCCTTGCCCCAGGTCGAGCGGGTCTCGAAGGTGGTGCCGTCGGTCATCTGCACCTTGATCAGGTGGTAATCGGGATGGGTCTCGGTCTTCATCTGATTGATCTTCCGTGATTTTGGCTGGTTCCGACCAGCCTGCTGGAAAACAGACGGGCGCTCTAGCCGCTGAGGCCGCGGTTGACAACCCGTGCTGCACCGCAATAACCACCGCGCAGCGAAGGTGCCGCCCGTCGAACGGCGGTGAAAATGGGAAGCCGGTGGAAATCCGGTGCTGTGCCCGCAACTGTAAACGGAGAGCGCTTCCCCGAGAAGAGGGGATCAGCGCAGAGACCCGTGAGCCAGGAGACCTGCCTTCGCCGTCGTCCGTGCCCGGCCGGGATCAGCCTGCGGTGCGTGGCGCCGCCTGGGCTTCGGCACGCGCGGTTCCTCCGAGGCGACATGAAGACGTGTCGTTTCAGGAGGATAGAATGAGCATTTTATTGTTGATATCAGCAATTGCGACGCAGGCTGCCGACGATCGCCCGATCGTGGTCACCGCATCGCGCGCGCCGGTCGCAGCGGCGGATTCGGCGGCGTCCCTTACCCTGTATGACGAGGAGGCGCTGGACGACCTGTCCCTGCCCGCCTTGCCCGATTTGCTGCGCCTCGCCCCGGGCGTGTCGGTTTCGACGTCGGGGCCGCGCGGCACCCAGACCCAGATCCGCATCCGCGGTGCCGAGGCAAATCACAGCCTCATCTTCCTCGACGGCATCCGCTTCAACGATCCCGCCGCCGGCAATGAGGCGCGGTTCGAATTGCTGACCTCCGACAGCCTGTCGCGCCTCGAAATTGTGCGCGGGCCGCAATCGGCGCTGTGGGGAAGCGAGGCCCTTGGTGGCGTGATCGCGGCCGAGACGGCCGATCCCTTCCGAGGCGCCGGCTTTGAGGGACTTGGCGAATATGGCAGCCTCGACAGCGCCCGCCTTTCCGGCCGCTACGCAGTGCGCGCTGGCGATGTTGGCGTCATGGCGTCGGCGGCCTGGCAGCGCAGCGACGGCATCGATTCGTTCGGCGGCGGCGGCGATCGCGACGGCTTCGACAATCTCGCGGGCAGCCTCAAGATCGAGGCGCGGCCGAACGACGCGATCAGGCTTGGCGCGGTCGGTCACTGGATCCAGGGGACGAGCCAATATGACGGCTTCAATTCCTTCTTCCAGCGCGCCGACACTGGCGACGAGACCAGGAACAGGGTCGGCGCCGTGCGCGGCTGGGCGCAAGGGCGCTGGGGCGGCTGGACGGCGAATGCCGGCGCCTCCTATCTCGACAGTGCCAACCGCAACCGGCTCGACGGCGCGCCGCTGAACAGCACGTTCGGCGACCGGCTGGCGCTCAATGCTCAGCTGTCGCGCGAGACAGGCGGGCACCGGATTACGGCCGCCGTCGAGCATGAGTCGGAGAATTTCCAGGCGCGCGACACCGTCTATTTCGGCGGTACGGACCAAGACCAGTCGCGCAGCCTCACCGCCTTTGCCGGTGAATGGCGGGCGGAATGGAGCCCGGCGATCGTCACCGACCTGACGCTGCGCCACGACAGCTTCAGCGCCTTCGCCGACGCGACGACGTTCCGCGCCTCCGTGCTGGTGCGCCCGGCGCGCGGGTTCGACGTTCACGCGGCTTATGGCGAAGGCATCGCCCAGCCGACCTTCTACGACCTTTACGGATTCTTTCCGGGGTCGTTCGCCGGCAATCCTGCGCTGACCCCCGAACGGTCGCGCGGATGGGAGGCCGGCGCCGGCTGGCGCAACGCGCAATTCAGCATCGACGCCACCTGGTTTTCCGCGCGGCTGCGCGACGAGATCGTCCCGACCTTCGATCCAGTCACCTTCCAGTCCGGCGCCGCCAATGCGGCGGGGAGGAGCCGACGCGACGGGCTCGAGCTGAGCGCCGCCTGGCGTCACGCGCCGGGTTTGAACCTCTCGGTCAACTACACCTGGCTCGATTCCGATCAGCAGGATGTGGCAAGCGGCCCGCGCGTGCGCGAGATCCGGCGGCCCCGCAACAGCTTCAATCTCGCAGCCTACGGCGCCGCCGGCCGTTTCCGCTGGGGTGCGAGCATCGCTTATGTCGGCAAACGGCAGGACCAGGATTTCGACCTGTTCCCGGCCCCGACCGTGATCCTTGGCGATTACGTCCTCGCTTCGGCCAATCTCGCCTTCCGGATCCTGCCGCAGCTCGAGCTGTACGCACGGGCCGAAAATGCGTTCGATGCCGACTATCGGGACGTGGTCGGCTACAATATGCCGGGACGGACGATCTATGCGGGCCTTCGCGTCGCTTTTGGCCATTAGCTTCGCGCTTGCCGCGGCGCGCGCCGATGGCGCGCCGCGGCGCGTGGCGTCGCTGAACCTGTGCACCGACGAGCTGGTGCTGATGCTCGCCGCGGCGGAGCAGATCGTGTCGGTGACTCACCTCGCCCAGCAGCAAGTGGAGACGCCGTTATGGCGTCAGGCGTCGCGTTACCGGCGCAATGACGGCAGCCTCATGTCGGTGGTGCCGCTCCGGCCCGATCTGGTGGTGACGATGGGCGGCGGCGGCCGCGACCGGTTGCGCATCGCCACGAGGCTGGGCATCCCCACGGTCGATCTGCCCTTCGCGCAAAGCCTCGCCGACGTGGTCGAAAGCATCAGGCGGGTCGCGGCCGCTCTGGGTCGACCCGAGGCGGGTACGGCGCTGCTGCGGCGGATGAACGACGTGATCCGCAGCGCGCCCGGCACGCGCCGCGATGCGATCTGGCTCGGCGGCGGCGGGCGGACGATTTCCGCGACCGGCCTCGAGGCGCAGTGGATGGCGCTGGCCGGCTTGCGTCAGCGGGTTACCCAGGGCGATCGGGTGTCGCTCGAGACGCTGCTCGTCCATCCCCCGGAAATCCTGCTGCGCAGCGATTATCGACAGGGGCAATATTCGGCCGGCCAGCGCTGGCTGATGCATCCGCTGGCCCGCCATGCGCGGGCGGCGCGCACGGTCCCGACCGACGGCCGGCGCTGGACGTGCATGGGGCCGCTGCTGATCGACGAAATATACCGGCTGCGCGGCGAGGCCGGCTCGTGACAGTGCGTACCTCCATCCTGCTCATCCTGACGCTCGCCATGGCCTTCGCCGCCTCGACCCTGCTGCCCTTCGAGTCGCTGCTGATCCTGTTCGGCGAAGACCGCACGCTTGCGATATCGCTTCTCGTCGAGCTGCGCCTTCCCCGCGCTCTGCTCGCGCTCGCCTACGGCGCGACGCTCGGCGCATCCGGCGCCGCCATCCAGGCCCTGTTCGCCAACCCGCTCGCATCGCCCGATCTGACCGGGACGACCAGCGGCGCAGCTTTGGGCGCGGTGGTGACCGCCTATCTGTTCGGCTTCGCGGCGCCGATCGCCTTGTCGATCGGATCGGTGCTCGGCGCGCTCGGCGCCTTGGGCTTGCTGCTCGCTTTGGCCGGGCCGAAGGCGGAAACGGCCACTCTGCTGCTCGCGGGCCTGGCGATCAGCGCGCTGGCCGGCGCCCTGACCACCCTGGCCCTGGCGCTCGCCCCCTCCCCCTTTGCCTTTTACGATGCCTATGACTGGCTGATGGGCTCGCTGATCGACCGCAGCCTGGAACAGGCCGCTTTCGCTTCCCTGCCCGCTTTGCTCACGATCGCATTGCTGCTTCGGCTCGGGCCTGCGCTCGACCGGCTCTCGCTTGGCGAGGAAGTGGCGCAGTCGCTCGGCCATGACGTCGCGCGGCTGCGCTTGCAGGTCGTCTGCCTGACCGCATTCGGCGTTGGCTCCTGTGTCGCGATCTGCGGCGCGATCGGATTCATCGGGTTGATCGCGCCGATCTTCGCGCGGCGGCTGACCCGCGGTCACCCGGGGCGGGCGATCCTCGCCGCGGCCCTGATCGGCGCGCTGTTGCTGATCGCCGCCGATCTCGTCACCAGGCTCGCCCCGCTCGGGCGGACCTTGCCGATCGGCGTGGTGACGGCCCTGATCGGCGCGCCCTTCTTCCTGTGGCTGGTCGCACACATGCGCTGGAGGATCAGGGCATGATCCTTCATGCCGCCGGCCTGTCTCTCCCCGGGCGCCTGCTCGACGTCTCGCTCGATATCGCGGACGGCGAGCTGGTCTGCCTGGTCGGACCCAATGGCAGCGGCAAGACCAGCCTGCTCCACGCTTTGGCGGGGATCGGCGGTGCCTCCGGCACGGTGGAGATGAATGGCGTCGACCCGCGCACGCTCGGGCCCAGCCAGCGCCCGGCCTTTCTCACCTATCTGCCGGCGACGCGCGACATGCCCTGGCCGCTCCTGGCCCGCGACCTGATCGCGCTTGGCGGCGGCGACGCCGAATTCGCCGCGCTGGAGCTGACGCCCCTGCTCGGCCGGCGGATCGACGCGCTTTCGACCGGCGAGCGCAGCCGGGTGCTTATCGCCCGCGCGCTGGCGCCACGGCCAAGGTTGCTGCTCCTCGACGAGCCCACAGCGAACCTCGATCCACTCTGGCAGATCAGGCTGATGGAGCTGGTGCGGGAGGAGATAGACAGCGGTGGGCGGGCAGCGCTCGTTGCGATCCACGATCTCGACGCAGCCGCGCGTCATGCCGACCGGATCCTGGTGATGGACCAGGGCCGAATTGCCGCCGAGGGGCTCGACGGCCCGCATATCGCGGAGATTTTCGGGATCGAGCGGGTCGGCGGCGCGTGGCAGGCGGTCAGGCCGGCGGCGGGTCCGCGATCATCGCCGTGAAATCGGCCTGGGCGGCAAGCTTGTCGCCGACAAAGGCCTTGCCCGCGAATTTGCAGACGCTGGCGCGCTTCTGGACGAATTCGACTTCGAGCCGCAGCAGGCAGCCCGGTTCCACCGGCAGGCGGAACTTGGCGCCATCGATCGCCATGAAATAGACCAGCTTGCCCGAGCCTGCGAGGCCGAGCGATTCGACCGCGAGCACGCCCGCGGCCTGGGCCAGCGCTTCGACGATCAGCACGCCGGGCATGATCGGCCGGTCCGGGAAATGGCCCTGGAAGAAGCCTTCGTTGATCGTCACCGCCTTGATGGCGGTAATCCGCTCGTCGATCACCAGCTCCTCGACCCGATCGACGAGGAGCATGGGATAGCGATGCGGCAGCGCCGCCATGACCCGCCTGACGTCGAGCGGGCCCATGGCGGTGCTGCCGCTCTCGGCCATTAACGGCCCTGCGGGCGCGGACGCGGCGGCGTGGTGGTCGCCGGCGCCGGTGCCGCCGGGCGGGGCGCGGCCCCTGCCGCCGGTGCCTGCTGGGGCGGCGGCGCGGTCACGTTGAACGCAGCCGCATTCTGGTTCATCAGCGCCAGCACCGCGTCGGTGACGTTGAGCGCCGGATTATGCGCCAGCGTCGTGGCGACGTCGACGGCGAGATTGGCGCCGCGCTCGCGCGTCACCTGGCCAATCAGCGGATCCATGCGCTGGATGATCTGCTGCACCAGGAATTGCTGGTTGCGGCGCAGCTGCTCCTGGCGCTGGGTAAGCTCGGTCTCGGCCGCCTGCTGCTGGGCCTGGAAGGTCCGGATCCGGGCCTGCGTCGCTGCGTCCGGCTGCTGGCCCTGCGGCAGGGCCTGGATCAGCGTGCGGATCGCCTGGCTTTCGGTCTGCAGCGGCGTCGTCAGCTGCGTCTCGCGTGCCTGATATTGCTGAAACTGCGCCTGAAGCTGCGCGTTCGCGGCGACGCACTGGGTGCAGGTGCTGGCAATCCGGTCGCGGTCGATGACGGCGACGACGGCGGCGGGAATGGCCTGCGCGGAGGCAACCATCGGGGTTGCGACAGCGAGCCCGGCGATCGCCGAGCTGATAAGATATTTGTTCATTAGAATGCAGTCCCTACGTTGAAAGTGAAGAGTTTCGTGTCGTCGCCGCGCCGATGGAGAAGCGCGCGTGCGATATCGATCCTGAACGGGCCGAACGGCGAGTTCCAGTTGACGCCGAAGCCGATCGACAGGCGCGGGCTGGGCGAATCGCCGAGGAAGACCTCGCGGAACGGCGTCAGGCCGGTCGATTGCTGGAGCAGGAAGGTGCCGCCGGTACAGCCCCCGGGTGGCGCCGGCGTGATCACTGGCGTCGTGCCGCCGGTGCTGCATTGCTGATTGCCGTTGATGTCTAGCGCAGGCGTCAGCAGTCGCGGGTCGCCCGGCGGCAGGTCGGTCAATACCGGCGTGCGAACGCCCCAGAGCGCGCCGACGTCCATGAATATGGAGGGCCGGATGCCGAGCTCGCGCACGCTGGCGCCGAGCGGTATTTCGATCTCCGCGCGCGCCAGATAATAAGCGCGGCCGCCGATCGCATCGTCGCGGATCGAATTGCGGTCGGTGTTGAAGGTCGGCTGGCCGTCGGGGCCGAGCACCGCGGCGCCGGCCGCATCGGTGATATATTGCAGGCTCTGCACGCGCGGGCCGACGCCGCGAATGTCGAAGCCGCGCATCTGCGGGCTGCCCAGGAAGAAGCGGTCGGTCAGCCGGACCGGGTCCACGTTGGCCGAGCCACTGTCGAAACTGTGGATATAGCCGGCCTCGGCCGTGAGCGAAAAGATGAAGCCGCGGAAGATGTTCCAATATTTCGCGGCATTGAGTCGCGACCGAAGATAGTGAACGTCGCCGCCCAGACCGGCGAAATCCTGGCTGAACACGATCCGCTCGCCACTGCTCGGGCGAAGTCGGTTGTTGAGCGTGTCCCAGACCAGCGAATAGCCGACCGACGAGGTCAGCCGGTTGCCAATCGTGTCGCACAGATAGCGGCCGGCGATCAGGGGGTCGCATTGCGGCGGCAGCGGACCGGCGCCGTCGGGATCGGTGTAATAAAGCGACTGGTTGAGCGTGACCTGATCGTAGTTGAGGCCGTAGCGCAGCGCGAGCTGCATCTGCTCGGTGAGCGGAACACCGGCCCGGATCTGCCCGCCCGTCGTGTTCTGCTGATAGGTGGTCGTGCGCTCGCTGCCGTAGAAGTTGAAGCTGTCGAGATCGCGCCGGAAGATGTCGAAGCCGACCGCGATATTGCGGTCGAACAGATAGGGCTCGGTGAAGCCAAGCTCGATCGACTTGGAATAGCCGGAATAATTGACGGCGGCGCGGACTTCCTGGCCGCGGCCCATGAAGTTGCGCTGCTGGACGGAGACGTTGACCAGGAAGGATTCGAGGCTCGAATAGCCGGCCGAGAGCTGGAGCTGGCCGGTCGCCCGCTCCTCGACCTCGACGCCGAGCACCACGCGGTCCGGCGCGGAACCAGGGTTCTGCTGAATTTCGAGATTTTCCTGGAAGAAGCCAAGCGACTGGATGCGGTCGCGCGAGCGGCGCACGCGGACGTTGTTGAACGGGTCTCCCTCTGCCAGGCGGAACTCGCGGCGGATGACCTTGTCGCGGGTGGTGGTGTTGCCGCTGATGTCGATCCGCTCGACATAGGCACGCGGCGTCTCGGCGACGCGGAAGGTGACCCCCATGGTGAGGTTTTCGCGGCTGCGGTTGAACTGCGGCCGCACGTCGGAAAAGGCATAGCCGAACAGGCCCGCCAACTCGTTCAGGCTGGTGACCGTGTCCTCGATCTGCTGGGCGTTGTACCAGTCGCCGGTGTGCATCGGCAGCCGCGCGCGCAGCTGTTCGGCCCTGAAGTCGCGAATGTCGCTTTCCACTGCGAGATCGCCGAACCTGTAGCGCTGCCCTTCCTCGACGACATAGGTGATCATGAAGTCGCGCCGGTCAGGAGTCAGCTCGGCCACCGCCGAGACGACGCGGAAATCGGCATAGCCCTGGGTCAGATAGAATTGCCTGAGCTTCTGCTGGTCGTAGGCGAGACGGTCGGGATCGTAGGTGTCGCGCGAGCTGAAGATATTGTACCAGACGTGCTCGCGGGTCGCCATTTCCTGGATCAGGCGGCCGTCGCCGAACTCCTCGTTGCCGATGATGTTGATCCGGCGGACCCGGGACTTCGGGCCCTCGTTGATCGCGAACACCACGTCGACGCGATTCTGGTCGAGCTGGACGATCTGCGGCTCGACGCTGGCGGCGTAGCGGCCCTGGCGGCGGTAGAGCTCGATGATGCGGGCGACGTCGGCGCGGGCGCGGGAGCGGGTGAAGATCTGGCGCGGCGCCAGCCGGATTTCCGGCGTGATCTTGTCGTCCTTGATGCGGCGATTGCCCTCGAGAACGATCCGGTTGATCACCGGGTTCTCGCGGACCTGGATGATCAGATTGCCGGTGTCGGCGCCGGCGATGACCACGTCGGCGAACAATTCGGTCGCGTAGAGGTCGCGCAGCGCCTGATCGAGCCGCTCCTGGTCATAATTCTCGCCGATGCGCAGCGCGGTATAGGACAGAACGGTTTCGGGCTCGAGCCGCTGGTTCCCCGTCACGGCGATGGACGCGATGGCGCGGGTGGGCGCCGGAGCCGCGACATTCGCCGGCTGCGGAAGCTGCGGAACGGGCTGGGCCGGAGGGGCGCCGGGCGCCGGTGGAGCCGGTGCTGTTTGCGCCCTGGCGGGCGCGGCGAGGCCGCCGATCATTGTCCCGAGCAGGAGCGCGGAGCACAATTTGCGACCCTTGGGAAATACTTCGTTCGCTGTCACGCAATCCCGCCTTCGATTAAATGGCCGGGACCAATGCCCGACCTTACTCCCCGTTGCCGCCCGCCCTGCCCGATCACGGCTACCCGATCAAGCGGCCAAGGCCGCTAAAGAGGCCAAAAGAGGCCAGGTCATTGAAAGTGACGAAGATCATCAGCGCCAGCAGCACAGCGAGGCCTGTCCTGAATGCCCATTCCTGAGCCTCCGGCCGCAGCGGTTTCCGCCTTACTCCCTCAACCACGTAAAACAGCAGGTGTCCGCCATCCAGGAGAGGGATTGGCAACAGGTTGATGAATCCCAGATTAATTGAGACCATTATCATCAGATAGAAGAATGGCAGCCAGCCCAGACTGGCTTGTTGCCCGGACACTTCGGCGATCTTGAGCGGCCCGCCCAGCTCGCTGACCGAGCGGCGGCCGCTGATCACCTGGCCGAGAGCGGTGACCATCGTCTGGACGGAATCGATCGTCGTATCGATCGCGGCGCCGGGGAGCCGGTAGAAGGGCAGCTGCTCGAAGGTGCGGGCGCCGCTCTGGCTGACGCCGAGCCGCCCGATCCGCGCTTCGTTGCCGAACCGGTCGCGATCGACGAACGTGACGGGGGTCGCATCGATTCCGATCGTCCGGCCGCCGCGCTCCACGGTGAAGTGCATCGGCTGGTCGGGCCGCAGCGCGACATAGGTCTGCAGCTCGGCGTAGAGCTCGATGGCGCTGCCGTCGATGGCGACGATCCTGTCACCCGGCAGGAAGCCGGCGCGCTGGGCGACGCTTCCGGCGGTGACGCCGCCGACCACGGCCGGCGTGGTCGGATAGCCAATGCTGCCGAACACGATCATCAAGGCGACGATGGCGAACAGGAAATTGGTGATCGGGCCGGCGGCAACGATGATGAAGCGCTGCCAGAGCGGCTTCGCCTGGAATGTCTGGGCGCGCTCCTCGGCCGGCAGCGACAGCCATTCGTCGCTCGGCGTGCTCGCCGGGTTCATGTCGCCCTTGAACTTCACATAGCCGCCCAGCGGCAGCCAGCCGACCTTCCAGCGCGTGCCGCGCTTGTCGGTCCAGCCGGTGATCTCGCGGCCGAATCCGATCGAGAACACATCCGCCTTCACGCCGAACAGCCGGCCGGCGAAATAATGGCCGAGCTCGTGGATGAAGATCAGCGGCCCGATGACGAGCAGGAACATCGCAATGGTGAAGAGCAGGCCGGGACTGTTCAATTGCGGATCTTTCCTGTCACCTCGGCGGCCACGCGCCTGGCCTCGCGGTCGATCTCGACCACCTCGTCGATCGATGAAGGCGCCGGCGGATCGTAGCGGTCGAGCACCGTGCCGACCACAGTGGCGATATCGAGGAAACCGACGCCGCTTTCAAGGAAAGATGCAACGCCTATCTCATTGGCGGCGTTGAGAATGGCCGGCTTGGCCCCGCCCTGGGACAATGCCTGGCGGGCCAGGCCGAGGGCGGGGAAGCGGTCGAGGTCGGGCGCTTCGAAATCGAGCGCGCCGATTGCGACCAGATCGAGCCGCTCGCAGGGCGTCTCCATCCGCTCCGGCCAGGCCAGGGTGTGGGCGATGGGCACCCGCATGTCCGGCGCGCCGAGCTGGGCGAGGACGGAACCGTCGACATATTCGACGAGGCTGTGGATCACGGACTGGGGGTGGACGACGATCTCGATCGCGTCGGCGCCGACCGGGAACAGATGGAAGGCCTCGATCAGCTCGAGGCCCTTGTTCATCAAGGTTGCCGAATCGACGGAGATCTTGGCTCCCATCGACCAATTGGGGTGGGCGACCGCCTCCACTGCGGTCGCCGCGCGCATCCGCTCGATCGGCCAGGTGCGGAACGGGCCGCCGCTTGCGGTGAGGATGATCCGGCGCACGCTGTCGGGCCGGGCGCGGTCGAAGCATTGAAAGACCGCATTATGCTCGGAATCGACCGGCAGCAGGGTGGCGCCGCTGGCCCGGGCGGCGCCGGTCATCAGTGCGCCGGCGGAGACCAGGGCCTCCTTGTTGGCGAGCGCGACGGTCCCGCCGCGTTCGAGCGCGCGCATCACCGGCCTCAGCCCGGCCGTGCCGACGATCGCCGCCATGGTCCAGTCCGCGCCCGACGCCGCCGCATCATCGATGGCGCCTTCTCCCGCGGCGCAGTGGATGCCGGTCCCGCCCAGCGCCTGTTGCAGGGGGCCGAGCAAGGCGGGATCGCCGATCACGGCCTGCTCGGCGTCAAAGGCGATCGCCTGCGCGGCGAGACCGGGCACGTCCCTGTGCGCGGTCAGCGCGACGATCCGGTAGAGGTCGCGATTGCGCGCGACGAGGTCGAGCGTCGAGCGGCCGACCGAACCGGTCGCGCCGAGAATTGTGATGGTGCGGCGGTTCACGCGGTCCAGAGCCCCGCCATCAGCAGGAGGGTGGTGACGAACGAAACCGCGAGCAGGCCGTCGAGCCGGTCGAGGACGCCGCCATGGCCGGGCAGCAGCGTTCCGCTGTCCTTGACGCCGGCGCGGCGCTTCTCCCAGCTTTCGTAGAGGTCGCCGATCTGGGCGACGAGGCCCATCGGCGCGCCCATCCACAGGAAGAACCATTCCATTTCGAACCAGGTGGCGAGCAGCCAGGCGCACAGGCCTGCGCCGATCATGCCGCCGATCAGGCCGGCCCAGGTCTTGTTCGGGCTGATTCGCGGGGCGAGCTTGGGGCCGCCGATCGCGCGGCCGGCGAAATAGGCGAAGATGTCGGTCGCCCAGGTCACGACGAACACCCAAAAGGTCAGCACCTCCCATACCCAGGAAAGGCTGAGCAAGGCGAAGCTGGGGATCGCGATGTAGAGGAATCCCCAGCCCATCGACACGCGGCGGCTGGCCGCGCCGACCAGGATCGCGCCGAGGGCCAGGCCGCCGAAGGCCATCCAGTTCGGCCCCAGATCACTGGCTTCGAATTCAAGCAGCTCTTCCCCGGCCGGATAGAGATATTCCACGCCTGCTAGCAGGGCGGCGGCCATCAGGCCGGCGCCGACATAGGCCCAGAGCCGCGGCACGCGGTGCATGTCCGCCCATTCGATCATCATGATCGCGGCGGCGGCGGCGCCGAGGATGCGGAACGGCCAGCCGCCATAATAAGCCGCGGCGACCGCGACCACGATCATCGCGACGCCGGCGATCACCCGGGTCTGCAGGTCGGACGGCGATTTGACGGCGTCGGTCATAGGCCTCCGTAGCGGCGCTCGCGCCGTGAATAGTCGCCGATGGCGGCACGCAGTGCGGCGCCGTCGAAATCGGGCCAGAGCGTGTCGACGAACAGCAATTCGGCATAGGCCGCCTGCCACAGCAGGAAATTGGAGAGTCGGTGCTCGCCCGACGTGCGGATCAGCAGATCCAGTGGCGGCAGGTCATGCGTGTCCAGCGCCTGCTCGATCGACGCTTCGTCGATCTCGCCGGCCGCGGCCGCTGCCCGCGCCGCCCGAACGATCTCGGTGCGCCCGCCATAATTGAGCGCGATGGCCAGTGTCATGCGGCTGTTGCTCGCAGTCCGCTCCACCGCCTTGTCGACCATCTTCGCCACGTCGGGTTCGAAGGCGGTGTGATCGCCGAGGATCTTGAGGCGGATCCCTTCCTTGTGAAGGCTCGAAAGCTCGCGCTGGATGTAGAAGCGAAGCAGGCCGGTGAGGTCGTTGATCTCCTGCGCCGGCCGCCGCCAATTCTCGGAGGAAAAAGCATAGAGGGTCAGGCATTCGACGCCCGCCTCGCCGGCGGCGCGAAGCACCATGCGGGCCGCCTCGGCGCCGGCCCGGTGCCCGGCGGCGCGTGGCAGGCCCCGTGCCTTCGCCCAGCGCCCGTTGCCGTCCATGATGATGGCGACGTGGCGTGGCACGGAGCTCGTCTCCGGTCCGGCGCTGGCCGGTTGAGAGTGGGGGTCTGGGCTCATGCCCGGAGGTGGCCGGGATCGGCCGGAGAAGCCGGCTGGGAAGGAGAGTGCCGCAGGGCGGGCCAGGCAGCCCGTCCAAGGTGCTCGACGCCCCCAGCCGGCTTCTCCGGCCGACCGCGAAACGGCGGGCTGTCCTTTGCCGCCCGGACGGCGTCGCGTCTTCGGTCCCGATGAATCTTCATCGTTCCCTCCTAGCTCCTTGCCGGACAACAAATGCCAACCCGTCGCGGCCGCCTCCGGGCATGAGTCCAGACCCTCGGCTCACTTCTGCAGGATTTCCCTGTCCTTGGCGGCGACGACCTGATCGATCTCGGCGATCGATTCGTCGGTGATCTTCTGGACCTCGGTGTCGAGCCGTTTGTGCTCGTCCTCGCTGATGTCCTTCTTCTTCTCGTCGGTCTTCAGCGCGTCCATGCCGTCGCGGCGGACGTTGCGCACCGCGACCTTCGCCTTCTCGGCATATTGGTGGGCGAGCTTGGCCAGCTCCTTGCGGCGATCCTCGGTGAGATCGGGGATCGGCAGGCGGATGTTCTGGCCGTCGATGATCGGATTGATGCCAAGACCCGCATTGCGGATCGCACGCTCGACCGGGCCGACATTCGAACGGTCCCAGACCTGGACCGACAGCAGTCGCGGCTCAGGCGCGGAGACGGTCGCCACCTGGTTCAGCGGCATGTTGGCGCCGTAAACCTCGACGTGGATCGGATCGAGCAAAGCGGTCGAGGCGCGGCCCGTGCGCAGGCCCCCCAGATCGTGCTTCAGCGCCTCGATCGCGCCGTGCATGCGGCGCTGTATGTCCGCCTTGTCATAGGCCGGCATCTCGTCCTCCTTCGTTCTGCACGACCGTCGCAATGCCTCCGCCGCCGAGCACACGGGCAAGATTGCCCTGCTCGCGGATGTTGAAGACGACGATCGGGATATTGTTGTCGCGGCACAGCGCCACAGCGGTGGCATCCATCACCTTCAGATTGTCCGACAAGACCTTGCCGAAGGACACTGATTCGTAACGTTTCGCGCCGCTCACCTTCTTGGGATCGGCATCGTAGACTCCATCCACGCTGGTCCCCTTGAACAGCGCGTCGCAGCCCATTTCCGCGGCGCGCAAGGCGGCGGCGGTATCGGTGGTGAAGAAGGGGTTGCCAGTGCCGCCGGCGAAGATCACCACCCTGCCCTTCTCCATATGCCGCACGGCGCGGCGGCGGATATAGGGCTCGGAGACGGTCGCCATCGGGATTGCGGACTGGACGCGGGTATCGACTCCGATCTTCTCGAGTGCATTCTGCACGGCGAGCGCGTTCATCACGGTCGCGAGCATGCCGATATAATCGGCGGTGGATCTGTCGAATCCCTTGGCGGCCCCGGCCAGGCCGCGGAAAATGTTGCCGCCGCCGACGACGAGGCAGAGGGCCTGGCCATCCTGGACCGCTTGCTTGATCTCGTCGGCGAGCCGGGCGACCGCATCGGGATCGATTCCGAACTGGCCTTCGCCCATCAGGGCTTCGCCCGAAAGCTTCAGGAGGATGCGATTGAAGCGCGGGCGCGACATAAGGCTCCCTAAGGTGAGTTCATCGGGACAGAAAGGCAGGCGGCGCGCACCTTAATCGGCGCGCGCCACGCTGCCAAGGCGATTAGGCGACCGGCTCGGCCTTCTGGGTGCCGGCAGCCGCCGCGACTTCCGCCGCGAAATCGCTTTCCTTCTTCTCGATGCCTTCGCCGAGCTGGAAGCGGACATAGGACTTCAATGTCACCGGAGTGCCGAGGCGCTTGGCTTCGGCGGCGATCACGTCCTCGATCTTCGTCTTGTTGTCGATGACGAAGAGCTGCGAAAGCAATGCGTTCTCCTTGCGGAACTTGGCCATCGCGCCCTCGACCATCTTCTCCACGATCTCGGCGGGCTTGCCGCTTTCAGCGGCCTTCTCGCGCGCGATCGCACGCTCGCGCTCCAGCATGGCAGGGTCGAGCTCCTCGCCGCGCAGCGCCAGCGGGTTGGCCGCCGCGATGTGCATGGCGAGCTGCTTGCCCAGGGCTTCGATGGCGCCGCGCTCCGCGCCGCTCTCGATCGCGACCAGAACGCCGATCTTGCCGAGGCCCGGCGCCGCCGCATTGTGGACGTAGGAGACGATCGCCCCCTCGCCCACTTCGAGCAATGCGGCGCGGCGAATGGCCTGATTCTCGCCGATCGTGGCGATGTTGCTGGTCAGCTTCTCCTCCACGGTGCCGCCGCCCGGCCAGCAGGCTTCCTTCAGCGCGTCGATGTCGCTGCCGGTGCCGAGCGTGATCGCAGCGGCGGTGCGCACGAAATCCTGGAACTGCTCGTTCTTGGCGACGAAGTCCGTCTCGCTGTTGATCTCGACGATCGCACCCTTGTTGCCGTCGACCTCGACGCCGACCAGGCCCTCGGCGGCGGTGCGCCCGGCCTTCTTGGCGGCGGCGGCGAGGCCCTTGGTGCGCAGCCAGTCGATCGCTGCTTCCATGTCACCGGCAGTCTCGCCAAGCGCCTTCTTGCAATCCATCATGCCGGCGCCGGTGCGCTCGCGCAGTTCCTTCACGGAAGCGGCCGTGATCTCAGCCATGTCTCATATCCTCTTGAATGTGACCCGGCGCCCGCCGGGTCAGTCCTGGATCGTAGGTGGGTCCGGGCCGCAGCCCGGACAAGGTCAAGCGTCGGCGAGCGCTGCTTCGGCCGGCGGCTCGTCCTGTGCGCCGATATCCTCGCCGCGAGCGGACGCACCGCCCTGCTTGCCGCCGAGCACCGCGTCCGCGATTGCGTCGCAATAGAGGCGGATCGCACGGCTGGCGTCGTCATTGCCGGGCACCGGAATGCGAT
>Ga0268266_10000847_pt1 | contig 39858 bp, 42 predicted proteins | sample KBSS13metaG_FD_190356 | JGI IMG/M metagenome (GOLD analysis project Ga0268266, IMG submission 190356) | Switchgrass rhizosphere microbial communities from Kellogg Biological Station, Michigan, USA - KBS S1-3 metaG (SPAdes) (version 2) | ecosystem: Host-associated > Plants > Roots > Rhizosphere...
AGTGCCGGTGGTCAGCACCACCTTGCCGCAGGAAATCTCTTCGCCATTGCCAGTGCGTACGCCGGCGACGTTTCCGCTGTTTAAAATCAAGTCTTCCGCGCCCGCGACGCGGATCTCGAGATTTTCGATATTGCGCAGCATGTCCTGCATCGCCCCGCGATAGAGCGCGCGATCGGCCTGCGCGCGCGGGCCGCGCACCGCCGGACCCTTGCGGCGATTGAGCAGGCGAAACTGGATGCCGGCGGTATCCGCGACACGCCCCATCAGCCCGTCCAACGCATCGATCTCGCGAACCAGATGGCCCTTGCCCACGCCGCCAATGGCGGGATTGCAGGACATCTCGCCCAAGGTTTCGAAGGCGTGCGTCAACAACAGGGTCCGGGCGCCGAAGCGCGCCGAAGCCGCCGCAGCCTCGCAGCCGGCATGACCGCCGCCGATGACAATGACGTCGTAGTGCATGAGCCGGGTGAATACGCGCCGCGGCCCTTATCCACAAGCGCGAAACGCCTACTGGATGCGCCGCACCGGCAGGGTACGCGCGACGTTGCTGAGCTTCATGTCGTAGCTGCCGGCGCTACCGCGGCTGATCACGGCGCTGTAGGCCAGGGCCGGGCGCGACAGGCGGCCTACCGGATTTCCGTCGGCGGTCTGTTGCCACACCTGTCCGTTGTCCAGGCTGACGACCACATATCCCTGGTTGAACTGATAGCTCACCACTCGCGCGCTGATCTGGTCGATTCGGTCGCCGTCCATGGCAATGGGATAGGCGTGGCTTCCGCCATTGGCGATGCTCTCACTGCCAAACTGGGCGACCGTCGTCTGTGGCGCCCGCTTCGGGCCGCCGCCTCCGAACAGCCGATCCATGAAGCCGTTGCTGCGCTTTTTGCGCGGGGCAATGGCCGGGGCGGGCGGCGGCACGGCGCTGGCCATAATCGGCGCCGGGTTCGGCGTAGTGTTGTTCAAAGCAGCTGGCGCGCGCGCCGAAGCGGAATCGTAACAGGCCAGCCGTTGCGCCCTGTCGCCAATTCCCGAACAGCGCAGCATGGCGGACAGCGCGTCGTCGCGTGGGTCGGCCTTCGCGCCCGTGACTGCAAGCGGCGCAAAAAGTGCAATAAATCCGATGTTTTTCATCCGCCCTCCCACCGGCGCTTCTATCATTTCCCGATACAGAAATCGCGGAAGACAAAGTCCAGTAGCTCCTCTACGTCCACGCGGCCGGTGATCCGGCCAATGGCGCGCATGGCCAGGCGCAGATCCTCTGCCAGCAGCTCGGGATGGTCCGCGGGTGCCTCCAGACCGTGGCGCAAAGCCTGCAATGCGTCGCCCAAAGCCTGGCGGTGACGCGGCCGGGTCAGCTGCGGCGCCCCGCCCGAGTCCAGTTTTTGCTGCACCTTTTGCTGCAGCATGGACTGCAGCATAGACAAGCCTTCGCCGGTCTTGAGCGAGATAGAAAGCCCGTCACGCTTAAAGCCCAGATCGGCCTTGTTCCACACAATGAGGTCCGGTTCCGGCAGCTCCGGCGGCAACCCGGCGCGCGGATCGGTCAAGCTGCCGTCCAGCAAAAGCAAGGTCAGCCCGCCCGCAGCATGCGACAAGGCTCGGCGCACGCCTTCGGCCTCGATCGCGTCTCGCGTCTCCCGCACCCCGGCGGTATCGGCCACATGCAGCAGATAGCCGCCCAAATTGAGCCTGACCTCAATGACATCTCTTGTTGTACCTGGCGTCTCAGAAACAATGGCCACGTCGCGCCGCGCCAAGGCATTGATCAGTGAGGATTTGCCGGCATTGGGCGGCCCCAGAATGGTCAGCCGCAGCCCCTCGCGCAGGCTTTCGCCCCGGCCCGCATCATCCACATGCTCTTGTATTTCCTCGACTATCTCGGCGGCAGCGCGCCCGGCAGCGGCAAACTCCGCCTCGCCAACGCCATCGTCGGAAAAATCGATCGCCGCTTCGGCCCGGCCCAGCGCCGAGATCAGGCGGCCGCGCCAGCCCTCATACAGATCCGCCAGTACGCCATCGTGCTGGCGCAGCGCCTGCCGCAACTGGGCCGGGGTCTCCGCGTCCACCAGGTCGGCCACCGCCTCCGCTCGGGTGAGGTCGAGCTTCCCGTTCTCCACGGCGCGGCGGCTGAATTCGCCCGGCTCAGCTATCCGCGCACCCAGCTCGGAGAGTGCCACAAACAGGGCTTCACGCACCGCGCGGCCACCATGGATATGGAACTCGGCCACGTCCTCGCCGGTAAAGCTGCCTGGAGCGGGAAACCACAACAGCAAGGCATGATCGATTTCCGCACCGTTATGGGCCAGGCGCCGCAGAACCGCCTGACGCGGCAGGGGCAGGGGGCCGGCCAGACTGGCCGCCGCCTGTGCCGCCAGGGGGCCTGACAGGCGAACCACCCCTACCCCGGCCCGGCCCGGCGCACTGGCCAGGGCAAAAATCGTAGAATTCATCGAAGACGGGGCAAGCTTACCTGCCGTCCTTCTTCAGCATGGCGGTGGCGTTATCCCACATCGCCTTCTGGAATTTCTGCCAGGCATCGGCCCCACCCCCCATTCCGTAGGAAACGGGCATCCAGGCCCGCATCATCCCTTCCGGGTCGTTGGCGTCGAAGGCGGCCTTCATCCGGGCCTGCATCTCCTCCAGCATCTTCTTCTGCATAGGCGCGACATCGGGCAGCCCCATGAAGGCGCGGGCCTCTTCCGGGGTCATGTCCATCTCGATATTGACCTTCATCTCGGCACCTTATTTTTGGGGCGGTCCGGCTCGCGCCTAACGCCCTATTTTGGGGGGCGGTCCGGCTCGCGCCTAACGCCCTTTGCGAGGGGTTTCGGGCCTCTGTTTTTCGGGCTAAGTAACCCGGCCCCAAAAACATCACAGAAGCGGGCCGGCGGGAAGGCATCCTTCCGCTCAAAAACTGGAACGGAACAATGAGCCTGAACGACAGCAACAGCCCCTTTATTTCTTCGCACAAGGACAATCCCATCAAGTGGCGCGAATGGGGCCCCGAAGCGCTGGGCGAAGCCCGGGCGTCGGGCAAGCCCATACTGCTCAGCCTGGGCTATGTCGGCTGCCATTGGTGCCACGCCCTGAACCGCGAGAGCTTCTCCGATGCGGAAGTCGCCGCCCTGCTGAACGACAATTTCATTCCCATCCTGGTGGACCGCGACCAGCGCCCCGATGTGGACATGCTCTATCAGGGCGCGGCCGGCATCATGCAGCACCAGGGCGGCTGGCCACTGAACGTCTTCCTGCATCCCGATGGCCGCCCCTTCTGGGTCGCCGGCTATCAGCCGCTGGAAGACAATGCCCAAGGCCCCAGCTTCCGCCGCGTGGTGCGCGAGACCCTGGATCTCTGGAATAACGACCGGACCCGCGTCGACACCACGGGCGATCAGATCCGCCAGGCGGTGGACGTGCTCTACAACCGCGACATGACCATGGCGCGGGAGCAGATGAACCTGGATCTGGCCGCAGTGCGTATCGGCCAGCGCCACGACATTTTCTTCGGCGGCCTGCAAGGTCCGGTGAAATTCCCCAACCCATTGCTGTTGGAAGTCTTGTGGCGTGCGTACCTGCGCACCGGCACGCAGCAATTCTCGCAGCTGATTTTCACCAGCCTGGATTCCATCCTGTTCGGCGGAACCTATGACCATGTCGGCGGCGGCTTCTTCCGCCACGCCATGGACGAGCGCTGGATGGAGCCCAGCTTCGAGAAGATGCTTTACGACCAGGCGCTGATGATCGATCTGTGCTCCGGCATCTGGCAGTTCAACCGCAACGAACTGTGCCGCCAACGCGTCACCGAGACCATCTCCTTCCTGCAGCGCGAAATGCAGGTGGGCGGCGCTTTTGCGGCCTCCATTTCCTCTGGCTCCCAGACCGAGGACGGCAAATATTACACCTGGAGCGAGGCGGAGATTGACGCCGGCCTGGTGGGCACCTTCTCGGCCCGCTTCAAGCAGGTCTATGGCATCACCCGCGACGGCAATGTCCAGGGCCGCAATCTGCCCCAGCGGCTGGGCAATCCGGTGCCCGCCAATGATGCGGATGAGGCGCTTCTGGCCAAGCAGCGCGACATGCTGCTGGCGGCGCGCGCAAAGCGCACCGCGCCGTTCCGCGACGCACGGGTTCTTGCTGATCAGAACGGGCTTATCATTGCCGCGATCGCCCGCGCCGGACGCATCTTCGAAAAGCCGGAATGGATCGAGGCCGCCATCAAGGCCTTCGATGCCGTCGTCGCGACGCTTGGCCTGCCCGACAATCGCCTGCAGCACACAGCCGGGGCGCGTGGCGTGGTGAATGACTATGCCGACATGGCCCGCGCCGCGCTGACCTTGCGCGAAGTGACAGGCGATGAGCGTTTCCTGGATCAGGCCAGAGCCTGGACAAAGGCGCTGGACGATCATTTCTGGAACAACCAGATCAACGGCTATGCCTTCTATCCCGACGACAGCGATCCTTTGTTCGTGCGGCCGCGCATGGTGTTCGACAATCCTTCGCCGGCGGCGAATGGCACCATGCTGTTCGTGCTGACGCGGCTCGCCATGATGACGGGCGAGGTGGACTATATGAACCGGGCTTCGACCCTGGCCGCCACCTTCGGCAATGAAGCCAACCGCATGCTTCAGGGCGCCGGCAGCTTCCTGAACGGCTTTGAGTATCTGATCAACGCGCTGGTGATCGTGGTGATCGGCCACAAGGGCCATGCCCGCACCCAGGAATTGCTGCGCGCCTTCTGGTCCAGGCCGATGCCCAACGCCATGGTGGTGCAGCTCGAGCCGGGCGATGCGTTGCCGGCCGGCCATCCGGCCGCTGGGCGCGGCATGGAAGACGGTCATCCCACCGCCTATATCTGCCAGACCGGGCAATGCTCGCAGCCCATCACCAACGCCGCCGATCTGGCCGCGGCCCTGACCCTGCCGCCGCAGCTGCGCCAGCAACAGCAACAGGTGCGCGCCACCGCATAAGGTATTCCATGATCAAGGCCATCCGTTTCGAAAAAACCGGCGGCAGCGACGTGCTGCAATATGTGGATTACGATCTGCCGCCGCCCGCCAAGGGCCAGGTGCAGGTCAAGCACAACGCCATCGGCGTGAACTTCATCGACACCTATCATCGCACCGGGCTCTATGCGCTGCCTTTGCCGTCCGGCCTGGGTTCGGAAGCGGCCGGCACCGTGACCGCGGTGGGCGAGGGCGTCACCCGTTTCAAGGCCGGCGACCGCGTCGGCTATGCCAGCGGCGTGATCGGCTCCTATGCCGAGGCCAACAATGTCGCCGCCGACCGGCTGGTGCGCCTGCCCGACGGCATCAGCGATGAGCTTGCCGCCGCGGTGCTGCTCAAGGGCATGACCAGCCAATATCTCATCCGCCGCATCCATCCGGTGAAGGCGGGCGAGACCATTGTCTTCCACGCCGCCGCCGGCGGTGTCGGCCAGATTGCCTGCCAGTGGGCCAGACACCTGGGCGCCACCGTGATTGGATCCACCACTTCGCCCGAGAAGGTGGAGTTGGCCAAGGCCAATGGCTGCGCCCATGTGATCAACACCAAGGATGCGGGCTGGGAAAAGCAGGTGCGGGAACTGACCGGCGGCAAGGGCGTGCCGGTGGTCTATGACTCCATCGGCAAGGACACCTTCATGGCCGGGCTGGATTGTTTGCAGCCGCGCGGCATCATGGTGACCTATGGCAACGCCTCCGGTCCCGTCGATCCTTTCTCGCCGTCGGTCCTGGCGGCCAAGGGCTCGCTGTTCGTCACCCGCCCGGTGCTGGCGCACTACACCCGCACGGCCGAAGAGCTGCAGGAGACGGCGGACGATCTGTTCAAGGTGCTGCAATCGGGCGCGGTGAAGGTCGCCATCAACCAGCGCTTTGCCCTGAAGGATGCGGCCAAGGCGCATGACGCGCTGACCGGCAAAAAGACCACGGGCGCCACGATCCTGATCCCGTGAGATACGCGGCGGTCCTGCTGACTCTCGGTCTGACCGTTGCACCGGTCGTGGCGCAACCGGCCATCGATACAAAAACGGGCGCTTTGTTCGACACGATACAAGCGCAGGATAAACGTCTATTCGACGCCTATAACGGTTGCGACCTCAAGACCCTTGGCGAGATGGTCAGCGGGGATCTGGAATTCTATCACGACCAGACCGGGCTATCGCGCGGGCGCAAAGCCTTTGTCGATGCCATCAGGAAGAATATCTGCGGCAAGACACATCGCGAACTGGTGCCCGGCAGCTTGGAGGTCTATCCGCTCAAGACGTATGGCGCCGTGGAAGTTGGCGATCATGTCTTCTGCCCGTCGGCGACGCCCTCGGCCTGCAATCCCAAAACCAGCGGAATGGCAAAATTCACCATGCTCTGGCAACAAACGGACACCGGCTGGAAGCTGACTCGCGTGATCAGCTATGACCATGTTTCCGGTTCTGAGCGAAAATGAAAATAGCGGGCCCCTGAACCCGGCATGACGGCTCAGCCCACTCGCGTCCGCTTTGGCGTCCTGGCGCTGATCAGCCTGGCGGTCGCAGCCAACTATCTGGACCGCGCCGTCATCGGCATCGCTTCGCCGTCCATTGCCCAGGAGTTCGCGCTCTCTCCCGTGGCGATGGGGCTGATCTTCTCGGCTTTCTCCTGGAGTTATTTCGCCGCCCAGATTCCGGGCGGCCTGGCGCTCGACCGCTTCGGTGCGCGGCTGGTCTATCTAGTGGCGCTCGCCGGCTGGTCCCTGTCCACCCTGTTGCATGCGACCGCCACCGGCTTTGCCTCACTTTTCGGCTGGCGGATATCTCTGGGGCTGTTCGAGGCGCCCTGTTTTCCCGCCAACAATTCCATCGTCGGCGCCTGGTTTCCTAGGGCTGAGCGCGCCCGCGCCATTGGCGTCTACACCTCCGCGGAATATGTCGCGCTGGGCTTCGCTACCCCGCTGCTTCTGTGGCTGATGAACGCCCATGGCTGGCGCGCTTTGTTCCTGGTCAGTGGTCTGCTGGGGCTTGCCATCGTTCCGGCCTGGTGGCGCCTCTACCGCGAACCCGCCCAACATCCGCGCGTCAATGCTGCCGAGCTTAAGCTGATCGAGAAGGGCGGTGGCCGCACCCAACCGGAAACGGCGCGCTTCACCCCGGCGCTCCTATGGGCGCTGGCATGCCAGCCCCAGATCATCGCCCTGTGTGCAGCGCAGTTCGCCGCCTATTCCACCTTCGTCTTTTTCCTCACCTGGTTTCCCACCTATCTGGTCACCGTGCGGCACATGGCCTGGATCAAGATGGGGGCGCTGGCTTCTCTGCCCTATATCGCCGGCTTCTTCGGCATCCTGTTCGCGGGCTGGCTGTCGGATTTCCTGCTGGCGCGCGGCGCCTCGCTCAACCTGGCGCGCAAGCTGCCCGTGATCATGGGCATGTTGCTGGCCTCCATCATCGTGCTGGCCAACTATGTGGCTAGCGACGCGCTGGTGGTGGCGATCCTGTCCCTGGCCTTCTTCGCCCAGGCCATGTCGTCATCGAGCTGGACGGCCCTATCGGAGATCGCGCCGCCCGGCACTCTGGGGATGGTCGGCAGCCTGTTCAGCGCCGCCGCCAACCTGTCGGGGATCGTGACCCCACTTGTGATCGGGGTGATCTATCAGCAGACGGGTTCATTCGACTGGGCGCTGGCCTTCATCGGCGCGGTGACCGCGGCCGGCGCAGCTGCTTGGATTTTCCTTGTTGGAGATTTGAAGCCGATCGTCCTGGCGCCGCGCGTCTAACGATCCCAATTGCCATCAAAAGACGGCAACAACGCGATCATGCCGAACAGGCAGACAAGAACACCAGCGGCGATCCATTCCAGGCTCATGGCGAACTAACGCACCAGAATGAACTTGGCCGCAAACGGGTGTTTGCGGCCAAGTGAAAGCCTGATTTTTGGGCGAGCCCGATTGCGAGGCAGCGCCTCAGGTGTTCATCGATTCAAAGAAGTCGCCGTTGTTCTTGGACTGGCGCAGCTTGTCGAGCAGGAACTCGATGGCATCCACTGTGCCCATGGGCGACAAGATGCGGCGCAGGACATAGGTCTTGGCCAGGGTGCCCTTCTCGACCAGCAACTCGTCCTTGCGGGTGCCCGAGCGCATGATGTCGATGGCCGGGAAGACGCGCTTGTCGGCGACCTTGCGGTCCAGAATGATTTCGCTGTTACCCGTGCCCTTGAATTCTTCGAAGATCACTTCGTCCATGCGGCTGCCGGTATCGATCAGCGCGGTGGCGATGATGGTCAGCGAGCCGCCTTCCTCGATATTGCGGGCGGCGCCGAAAAAGCGCTTGGGCCGCTGCAGGGCGTTGGCGTCCACGCCGCCGGTCAGCACCTTGCCCGACGAGGGAACGACGGTGTTGTAGGCGCGGCCCAGACGGGTGATGGAGTCCAGCAGAATGATCACGTCGCGCTTGTGCTCGACCAGGCGCTTGGCCTTTTCGATCACCATTTCGGCGACCTGGACGTGGCGCGTCGCCGGTTCGTCGAAGGTAGAGGAGATCACCTCACCCACCACGGTGCGCTGCATGTCGGTGACTTCTTCGGGGCGCTCATCGATCAGGAGCACGATCAGGAAGGCGTCGGGATGATTGGCGGCGATCGCCTTGGCGATATTCTGCAGGATCACCGTCTTGCCGGTGCGCGGCGGCGCGGTGATCAGGGCGCGCTGGCCCATGCCCTGCGGCGCCACGATGTCGATCACCCGGCCGGTCTTGTCTTTGATGGTGGGGTCTTCCAGCTCCATCTTGAGCCAGCGGGTGGGATAGAGCGGTGTCAGGTTGTCGAAATGAACCTTGTGCTTGATCTGCTCGGGGTCCTCGAAATTGATGGTCGTGACCTTCAACAGGGCGAAATAGCGCTCGCCTTCCTTGGGTGCCCGGATCGGGCCTTCGGCGGTGTCGCCGGTGCGCAGACCGAAGCGGCGGATCTGGGAGGGCGAAACATAGATGTCGTCCGGGCCGGGCAGGTAGTTGGATTCCGGCGAGCGCAGGAAGCCGAAACCGTCCTGCAGGATTTCCACCACGCCTGAGCCGGTGATCTCCACCTCGCGGTCGGCGAGTTCCTTCAGGATGGCAAACAGCATGTCCTGCTTGCGCATCGAGGAGGCGTTCTCGATCTCCAATTCCTCGGCGAAAGCGAGCAAATCCGCGGGTTTCTTGTTCTTGAGATCCTGCAACTTCATCGCTTGCAGGCCATCTTGGACAGTCATGGGGACACCTGGTCGGGGGAGGGGATGGGGTCCGATGCTACCGAGGGCCTTCGCCCCAGTCGCGATCATCGAAGTGGTGGTTTTGACCCTTGACCGGTTCGGCTTCTGCCCTGCTCGGCTTGGACCGTCCGGTGCGCCGGCCGCGCCCTGACAAGGACGGGCTGCGCGGGTCAATCAGACAAAAGGGTTATAGCGTGATTTGGAGGGCTTGCAAATATCCCCCTAAGCGGACGCGCCCGCACGTAATGTTTCAGGCGGTTCATCAACCGCTATTCGGAAAAAGGCTGTACCTTCACCAGGATCACGATCAGCACCATCAGAACCGCCGGTACTTCATTAACGATCTTGTAGAAGCGGGCCGAACGGGTATTGCGGTCATTGGCGAAGTCGCGCCACCAGCGGACATAACAACCGTGCAGACCGCTCATGATTACAACCAGCACGAACTTGATCTGCAGCCAGGTATCAAGATAGGCGCCGGTCAGCCAGGCCAATAACGGCCCCAGGATCCACACCGCGATCATGGAGGGGTTCATGATCCCCTTCAGCAGCCGCCGTTCCATCACCTTGAAGCGCTCGCTGGATTCCGAGCCGGGTGCGGTTTCGGTGTGGTAGACGAACAGGCGCGGCAGATAGAGCATCGCCGACATCCAGGCGATCACCGCGATGAGATGGAAGGCGATGATCCAGGGGATGTAGTTGGCAAGTTCGTTGCGCAGCGCGTCCATCATGGGTCTCCGTAACCGCAGGCTCTGTGCGCGGCGGGGCAGATGCGCCCATCGCCACAGGTGACAGTTTCGCCTTCCATCGCCCGGCGCACAAGGGCGGCTAACCCTGCGATGAAATCCGGATGAATGCCCACGGTGCCGGCGCGGCGATAGTCGGGCACGCCACTCTCCGTCGCCAGGCGGCGATACTCGATGTCCAGTTCCACCAAGGTCTCGGAATGTTCGCTGACAAAGGCGATCGGCGCGATGATGACGCCCTTGTTATCCCGTCCGGCGCGCCTGATCTCAGCGTCGGTGGCGGGCCCGATCCATTCCAGCGGGCCCACCCGGCTCTGGTAGCAAACCACTGGCTCGAGTTGCGGAGCACCGAGGACCTTTACGATCGCCGCGGCCGATTGCTCCACCTGCCATTGATAGGGATCGCCGCGCTGGATGGTGCGCTTGGGCAGGCCGTGCGCCGACAGCAACAGCCGATAGGAAATATCCGATGAGGCCCCGGCCATGGCGGCACGGATTTTAGCGGCCGCTGCGGCGACAAAGCCCTGATCCCACGGATAACAGCAAACCCGCGACGTGGGCGCGGCAAGGCCCGCCTTTTTTGCTGTCTTGGCCCAGTCCAGCAGAGACGATCCGGTGGTCGTGGTGGAATATTGCGGATAAAGCGGCAAAAGCACGATTTTATCGGGATTGAATGCTTTCATGGCGCGCGCCGCTTCGTCGCTGAAAGGGTGCCAATAGCGCATCGCGATAAAGACTCTGGCCTGCGTGCCATCGCCGGAAAGAACACGCTCCAGCGCATCGGCCTGTGCACGGGTTTCCGGCAAAATGGGAGACCTGCCGCCGATATGATCGTAGATCTCGCGCGCGACCGGCGCGCGCCGCCGCGCGATCAGGCGCGCGATCGGCAGCCTCGCAATCGCCGGCAGGCTGATGATCGCCGGGTCGGAAAAAAGGTTTTTCAGGAAAGGCGCCACGGCCTCCGGGCAATCCGGCCCGCCCAGATTGAACAGGACGACCGCCAGCTTCACCCGCGTATCCGCTTCAGCAACTGCTCGACATGAGCGATCGGTGTCTCCGGCAGGATACCGTGACCCAGATTGAAGATATGTGGTCTGCCACTCATCGCCGTCAGAATTTCATCCACCGCGCGGTCCAGCGCGGCACCGCCGGCGATCAACGTGATGGGATCGAGATTGCCCTGTACCGCGCAGGAAAGATTCTTCGCCGCCCAGCCCATGGGCGCGGAGGTATCCAGTGACAGCGCATCCACACCGGTCGCCCGGGCGTAAGCCTCATAGCCGGACAGGGTGGTGGCGCGCGGAAAGCCGATGATTTTCGCGCCCGGCCGGGCAACACGTACCGCCGCCACAATCTTCCTGGTCGGCTGGACCACGACTTGCTCAAACAGCGGCGCCGGAATGCCACCCGCCCAACTATCGAAAATCTGTACCGCATCGGCGCCGGCGTCGAATTGGCGGATCAAATGAAAGGCGACACATTCCCCCAGGATATCCAAAAGGGTCGCGAAGCCCTGTGGATCGCGATACGCCCACAGCTTGGCGGCCTTCTGTTCATCACCGCCCATGCCCGCAGCCAGATAGGTGGCCAAGGTCCAGGGCGCGCCGGCGAAACCCAACAGCGCAGTCCCTTCGGGCAATCCGGCCCGCGTCAGCCGCAGCGCCTCATAGACCGGTTCGAAATAGCGTGCCCAGGCCTCACGGTCTTCCACAAAACCTTTGACCGAGGTCACCGGCTCAAGGCTGGGACCTTCCCCCGCTGTGAAGGTCACTTTCTGTCCCAGCGCCTCCGGCACGGTCAGAATGTCGGAAAACAGAATCGCGGCGTCAAAGCCAAAGCGGCGGATCGGCTGCAAGGTCACCTCCGCAGCATAGGGCGGATTCAGCGCCATGCCCCAGAAGGAACCCGCCTTGGCCCGAAGCTCCCGGTACTCCGGCAGATAGCGGCCAGCCTGGCGCATCAGCCAGACGGGAGGGCTTTTCTCAACGCCTCCTTCCAGCACACGCACAAGCTTGGGAGAGACAACCACTACAAGACTCCAAGTCTTAGTAAGATGATGACGATGATGTTGGGCCTGTGGGCTGTGGGCCGATATGTGCAAGAGGGTTTGGCTTAAGCGAAGGCGCGGGGAGACTCAAGCACTTGGCAAAGCCGCGAGTCCCCCGCCACCCTGCCAAACCATGTTGGCGGATGGGCGGGAGTTTCCCCAGCCATTCCGGATTTGCACAGGAAGGCCGTTCCCGGCTAGGACCCCTGTGAGCCTTCGGGCAGTTCTTCACTTTTAATCCCGGGTTTCCCGGCCGGTTGCGGACGAAGCTGTGGATCATCGATTTCACATTCACCTGGTGTCGGATTCCACCGGCGAGACCCTGCACGCCATGGCCAATGCCGCCTTGGCCCAGTTCGAGAATGTGGATGTCATGGTCCATCCCTACGCCCTGGTGCGGGCCGACCAGCAGCTTACGCGTGCGCTGGATCATATCGCCATCCTGCCGGGGATTGTGTTCTTTACCCTGGCCAACCAAAACCTGCGCGACAAGCTGATGGCCCGCTGCCGGGACATCGAAGTCCGCTGCATCGATTTGCTGGAGGGGCCGGTTACGGCTCTGCGCCAATTCCTGGGCAGCCAGGAAACCCATAAGGTGGGCCGGCAGCATGAAGTGGATCAGCGCTATCTGGAGCGCATCGAGGCACTGAACTTCACCATCGCCCATGACGACGGCCAATCGCTGGATACGATCGACGAGGCCGAAATCATCCTGACCGGCGCCAGCCGCACCTCCAAGACGCCGACCTGTGTGTATCTGGCCATTCGCGGCATCCGGGCCGCCAATGTGCCGCTGGTGCCGGGCGTACCGCCGCCTGCTCAGCTGCTTGCAGCCAGGCGGCCGCTGATCGTGGGCCTGTGGGTCTCGCCCGACCGCCTGGTGCAGGTGCGGCGCAATCGGCTCTCCAGCATGGGCGAGACGCGCGACAGCGCCTATGTCGAGCTCGATGCAGTGCGTGCCGAAGTCGCCGCCACCCGACAGCTGTTCGAGAACCAGGACTGGCCGATGATCGATGTCTCCCGCCGGTCGATCGAGGAAACAGCGGCATCGGTCATCAACATGATGACCGAGCGCAAGGAAGTTCTGACTTAAGATGCAACTCGTGCTGGCATCGGGCAGCCAGAGCCGCAAAGCGTTGCTGACGGCGGCGGGGGTGCCGTTCATCGCCGATCCCGCCGATCTGGATGAAGATTCCCTGATGGCAGAGCTCAAGGGTGCGTCTGCCGAGGCTGTGGCGCAAAGCCTGGCAGAGCAGAAGGCGCTCACCGTTTCACGCCGCCATCCCGGTCAACCGGTTCTGGGCGGCGACAGCGTCATTGCCTTTGCCGGTGAATTCCTCAGCAAATGCGCCACGCTGGAAGAGGCGCGCCTATTGCTTGGTCGGCTGTCCGGGCATGAGCATCTGCTGGTTTCGGCCGTGGCTCTGGCGCGGGACGGGGCCTTGCTGTGGACGCATGCCAGCCCCTGCCGGATGACCATGCGGGCACTAAGCCGGCAATTCCTGGACGATTATCTGGCCATGGAAGGCCGCGCGATCCTGTCCTCGGTGGGCTGCTACCATTTCGAGGGGCGCGGGGCGCAGCTTTTCGATAAGGTCGACGGCGATTATTTCTCTATCCTGGGTCTGCCGCTGCTGCCGGTTCTGGCCCAGTTGCGCAAAGAGGGCTTGCTCGCGTCATGAGTCTGACAGGTAAAGCCAGGCTCGCCGGCATCATTGGCTGGCCGGTCATCCATTCCGTATCGCCAGTGCTGCATGGCCACTGGCTGGCGGAGCACGGCATTGACGGCGCCATGGTGCCGCTTGCCGCGCATCGCGAAGATTTTACCGCGGTGATCGATGGGGTGCGCCGCGCCGGATTTAGCGGCGTGAATGTCACCGTGCCGCACAAGGAATCCGCTTTCGCGATCGCGCACAGCGTGGACGCGGCGGCAAAGGCGGCGGGCGCGGTCAATCTGCTGGTCTTCCGTGACGGCAGGATGGAGGGCCGCAACACCGACAGCCGGGGCTTGGCGGAATCCCTGCGCGAAGAAATCGGCGCGCTGGATGGCAAAACCGTGCTGCTTCTGGGCGCCGGCGGCGCGGCGCGCGGCGCTATTCTGGCGCTGGATATGCTGGGCGCGGCGAACATCCATTTGCTCAACCGTGACAGCAAGAAAGCGGCCGGCCTGGCGGCAGCCCTGACGCCACAGATCAAGGCCCGCATCGAACCGGGCGCGCTGGGTGACTGGGTCAAGGCCGCGGCCAACACCACGCTGCTGGTCAATTCCACCAGCGCCGGCATGACGGGCAATCCGCCGCTCGATATTGATCTTGGCGCCTTGCCGAAAACCGCAGCGGTTTGCGATATCGTCTACAGCCCCCTGGAAACCCCGCTGCTGAAAGATGCCGCCGCGCGCGGCCATAAGACCATCGATGGCCTGGGGATGCTGATGCATCAGGCGGCGCCTTCGTTCGAAGCCTTTTTTGGGATCCAGCCCAAGGTCACGCCCGCCTTGCGCGATGCGCTGGTGAAGGTGCTGCGTGCCCGCCAAAATTGAAAAAGGTAAGCCGTTTGTGATCGGCCTGACCGGCTCGATCGGCATGGGCAAAAGCGAAACCGCCAGACTGTTCGCCGCCGAAGGTGTGCCCGTGTTCGATGCCGATGCGGCCATCCATGCGCTTTATGCCGGGGAAGCAGCGACCATGATCGAGGCGGCCTTTCCGGGCTCGACCAGGAACGGCGCGGTGGATCGGGCGGCCCTGTCGAAAATCGTGGCAGGCGATCCCGCCGCGCTGGAACGCCTGGAAGACTTGATGCATCCCCTGGTTGCCGAAAAGCGCGATGCATTCATCACCGACGCCGATGCGCCCATCGTGGTGCTGGACATTCCGCTGTTGCTGGAAACCGGCCTCAAGGTGGATGCCGTGGTGGTGGCGACGGCGCCCGAGCATGTTCAGCGGCAACGGGTGCTGGCGCGGCCGGGCATGACCGAAGCCAAGTTCGCTGCGCTGCTGGGCCGGCAGATGAGCGACGCTGAAAAGCGCTCACAGGCGCATTATCTGGTGGTCACCGACAAGGGCTTGGATCACGCCCGTGAACAGGTGAAAATGATCCTGACTGACGTCCGGGCGAAATTGAATGCGTGAAATAGTTTTCGATACTGAAACTACTGGGTTCGAGCCGAGTGACGGTCATCGCATCGTCGAAATCGGCTGCGTAGAGCTGCTGGACCATTTCCCCACCGGCCGCACTCTGCAATTCTATCTGAACCCCGAGCGTGACGTTCCGATCGAGTCTCAGCGGGTGCACGGCCTGTCGGCGGAATTCCTGGCCGACAAGGCGTTGTTTGCTCATGTGGCAGACGAATTCATGGAGTTTCTGGGAGACTCCCCGCTGGTGATCCACAATGCCAGCTTCGATATCAAGTTCATCAATGCGGAACTTTCCCGCGTCGGCCGCGAGCCCATTCCGCTGTCGCGCGCGATCGACACGATCGAGATCGCCAAGCGCAAGATCCCCGGTGCGCGCTATTCCCTGGACGAGTTGTGCAAGCGCTTCGGTGTGGACCTGTCGGCCCGCGCCAAGCATGGCGCTCTGCTAGATGCCCAGCTTACCGCCGAAATCTATCTGGAGCTGGTGGGCGGCCGTCAGCGCGGGCTGATGCTGGCGCCGGTGGAAATCGCCGCGGCGGTGACCGAGACCCTCGTCCGCGCCGCGCGCCAGCGCCCGGAAAAGCTGACGCCGCTGATCACCGAAATCGAGATCGAGCTCCATGCCACCTTCGTGGCCAAGGAATTAGGGGACAAAGCCCTTTGGAACGCCTAGTGGAATGTCTTTAATGCGGCGTTCGCGCGAGCGAACGCCGTGTGGCGACAAGGCGCTCTGGAACGCTTAGGCCCGACCTTAAGCGGTTCCTTGCGGCGGCTGACCGGCGCCCTGCGCCACCCGTGCCTGATACAGCGCCAAGAAGTCGATCGGCTCGATCATCAGGGGCGGCATGCCGCCATCCCGCACCACATCCGAGACAATGCGGCGGAGGAACGGGAACAGCATGTGCGGCGCCTGGATCAACAGGATCATCTGCTGGGTGGCGATGTCCGGCACATTGGTCAGACGGAACACGCCGGCATAGGCCACTTCCAGCAGGAACAGGGCGCGGCCCTCAGCCTTGGCATCCACCCGGATCTTGAGTTCGACCTCGAACATGTCCTTGTCGGCAAGGCGGCTGGCGTTCAGATCCACCCCCAGCTCGATCTGCGGCCGGTCGGTCAGATTGGTGGTGGCGCCCGGATTTTCGAAGGACAGATCCTTGATGTACTGGGCCACGACCTGCAGGTTCGGCAGGGCCGGCTGACCTTGGGGCGCCTCGGGTCCCGGATTGAAGCCTTCGCTGCTCATGATCGGTCTTTCTTCAAAATATTGTTTGGTCGCGCCGGCGGGCACCCCGCTCGGGCTGCCGGTCCCTCTGCGGCCCCGCGCGCTACCACGGATCACCGGAACGGGGCAAGCAAAAGCGCTTTTCACGCCTTTCCCTGGCGGCTAGGGTCAGGAACGGGCTGGGCGGCTCACACTTTTTTGCGGGTTTCGCATGCCGGATTCACAAACATTGGGACTTCTGGCCGCCGCCATGGTGGCAGCCATCGTTCTGTTCCGCCTTTACACCGTCTTGGGCCGGCGCACCGGGCATGAGCCGTCGCCGCCGCTGCAGCGGGCCCCCTTGACCCCCGTGGCGCCCCCGGCCGCAAGTGAGCCCCAGCCGTCATCCAACGGCCTGGTGGAGATCCAGATCGCCGACCCCGCCTTCGACACGCCGAAGTTCCTCGCCGGCGCGCGCGAGGCCTATGCCCTGATCGTCACGGCCTTCGCCGCCGGCGACCGCGCCCAATTGCGGCCGCTGCTGTCGCCGGATGTCTATGCGGCCTTCGACACCGGCATCGCCTCGCGCTCGGGGCCGGCGCCCACCCTGATAAAACTGCATGACGCGCGCATCGTGGGTTCGGCGCTTCATGGCCGCACCGCCGAGGTTACGGCGGCCTTCACCGCCGAATTTTCCGGCGGCGACGGCAAGAACACGGTTACCGACATTTGGACCTTCGAGCGCAATCTGGATTCGACGGACCCCAACTGGACCCTGGTGGCGACGTCGGGCGAATTGCCGGAATGAGATTTGCGGCCTGGGTCCCGGCGCTGTTTCTTCTGCTGGCGGCCTGCACCGGACAAAAACCGCCGGTTACGCAACCGCCGCTGCTGCGGCTGACGCGCGGCGATTTCTCCACCCTGCCGGGATGGAAGAACAACAGCCTGGAAGCGGCGCTGGCGTCTTTCCAGCGTGGCTGCGCGATCCTGATGCAGAAGCCGGATGCGGCCCCGATGGGCGGCGCCGGTTATGCCGGCACGGTGGGCGACTGGCGGTCTGCCTGCACCGCGGCGCAAGGCGATGCGCGCGTCTTCTTTGAAAAGAATTTCGCGCCCTATCTCGTGGACGGAGACGCGCTGTTCACCGGCTACTATGAGCCTGAAATCCGTGGCAGCCGCACGCGCGGCGGCGCGTTTCAGACGCCGGTCTATGGCATTCCCGGCGATCTGGTGCGGGCGGAGCTGGGCCAGTTCAATCCCAAGCTCCAGGGCGAGCATATTTCCGGCCGGCTGGATGGCCACCGCCTGGTGCCCTATGCCACGCGCGCCGAGATCAATGCCAAGGCGCCGCCCGCGCCGGTGCTGTTCTATACCGACGATCCGATCGCCTTTTTCTTTCTGCAGATCCAGGGCTCGGGCCGGGTTGTGTTCGAGGACAAAAACCAAACAAGCGTGCGCGTCGCCTATGCCGGCGAGAATGGCCAGCCCTATACCGCTATCGGCCGCACGCTGATTGCCGATGGCTCACTGACGCGCGAGGAAGTCTCGCTGCAAAGCATCCGCGCCTGGCTGGCGGCACATCCTGATCGCGCCCGGGGCGTGATGGAGACCGACAAGAGCTATATCTTCTTTCAGGAGCGGCCCATCGGTGATCCAACGCTGGGCAGCACCGGCAGCCTGGGCGCGGCCCTGACCCCCCTGGCCAGCATCGCGGTGGATGCGCGGCTTCATGCGCTGGGCGCGCCTTTCTATGTTGCCGCCGACGGTCCTGACCCGCTGCACGGCCTGCTGATCGCGCAAGACACCGGCGGCGCCATCCGGGGCGGTCCCCGCGCCGATATCTTTTTCGGTTTCGGCCCTGACGCCGAACGCCGCGCCGGGCTGATGAAGGCACCGGGAAAATTCTATCTGCTGTTGCCAAAGCCGCTGGCTGAAAGGCTCGGCCCCAGCAAAGACTTTGCGTCATGAGCCGCCGCACCAGCGATGACGAACGCAAGCTGTTCGAGCAGAATTTCCGCGCCGCGCTTCCGCTACAGACGGCGCAGCCCAAGCGCGGCACAAAAGCCAAGGGCGCGGTAAAAGGTCCAAGCGGCGTCAATGGTGCGACCCAGGACAAGCTCCGGCGCGGGCTGATGGAGCCGGACGCCCGCATAGACCTGCATGGCATGACGCAAGGCGTGGCCCATCGCACCCTCTTCACCTGGCTGGCCGCGGCGCACTCGCGGGGCTACCGGCTGGTGCTGGTGGTCACCGGCAAGGGTAACCCGAAAAATGACGAGAACGCGCCCTGGATGATGTCGGCCCATGGCGTGCTGAAACAGATGGTGCCGCGCTGGCTGAACGAACCGGAGCTGGCGGCGTTGATTGCCAGTGTCCAGCCCGCGCATGTCAAACATGGCGGTGGCGGCGCGCTCTATGTGTATTTGCGGAAGGGAGGCGCGTCCGCGTAAGCGAAGGGCAGGGCAAAGATTTATATTTGCGGAAATAACGATGAAGCAGGTCTTCCACACCATCACCGTTCCGACCAGAGGTCCGGGGCTTTACGAATTCACCGACGAGGCCACTGATTTCGTTCGGGACACGAAGATCGCAGATGGGCTGCTGACTTGTTTTGTCCGGCACACTTCCGCCTCGCTGCTGATCCAGGAAAATGCCGATCCTGATGTGCAGAAGGACTTGCAGGACTTCTTCGCCTGGCTGGCCACCAGCGGGCCTCGCTTCCGTCACACCACCGAAGGGCCGGACGATATGCCATCCCATATCCGCTCGGCGCTGACGCAAGTCTCGCTGGGCATTCCGGTCGCCAAGGGCCGGCTGGCGCTGGGCACCTGGCAGGGGCTGTATGTCTTCGAACATCGCGACGCGCCGCACCGGCGCGAAGTCACGCTGCACATCATTGGCGAGTGACTAAATAAGCCCGGCTTTTATCGCCAGCTCCTGCAGCGGAATTTCCGGCCGTGCGCCGTAGTGCGAGATCACCTCCGCCGCCGCCAGGGCGCCCAGCCGACCGCAATCTTTCAGGCCCCTGCCTTGGGTCAAGCCATAGAGAAATCCAGCAGCGAACTGGTCGCCCGCGCCGGTGGTATCGATGACCTGGCTGACGGGCACGGCCGGAATCTCCTGCACCATGTCTTCCTGCACGATGACACAGCCCTTGGCCGAGCGGGTGAGGGCGGTGATGCCGCCCCATTTCCGGGCCGCGGCGATGATCTTGTCGAAGTCTTCTTCCTCGAACAGCGCCTTGGCCTCGTCTTCATTGGCAAACAGGATGTTCACATCGCGGTCCAGCAGATGCAGGAACTCGCTGCGGAAGCGGCCGATACAGAAACTGTCGGAGACAGAAAGGGCGACGCGGCCCCCTGCGCCCTTCACCGCGGCGATCGCCTTGCGCGAGGCATCCTTGGCGCTTTCCTCGTCCCACAGATAGCCTTCGAGATAGAGCACGCGGGCGCTGGCAATTTCCTCTTCATTCACATCGTCTGGCGTCAGCCAGCGGCAGGCGCCCAGATAGGTGCTCATGCTGCGCTGGCCGTCCGGTGTCACGGCGATCAGGCAGCTGGCGGTGGAAAGGCCTTCGCGCGCTGGCGCGGTGGTGAAATCGACGCCCATCTCGGCCATGGACTGGGCAAAGACATTGCCCAGCACGTCGTCGAACACCTTGCCCACGAACAACCCGCGGCCGCCCAGCGAAGACAGCCCCGCCAGGGTGTTGGCCGCAGATCCGCCGGCGATTTCATAAAGGCCAGACAGGGCCTGGCGATTGTCAGCCAGCGCTTTCAGCAGATCCTTGGCACGGAACTCATCGATCAGGGTCATGCCGCCCTTGGCGATGCGATGGTTCAGCAGGAACCGGTCGTCCACCGAGGCGATGATGTCGACAATGGCATTGCCCAGCCCGACCACGTCATAGGAATGCTGCGCCATGAAACCCCCGCGAAACGGCCCAAATCAGAGACTCCCGCTTACACGCGGTCGTGGCGGTTGCCAAGCATCGCCTGCGATGCGCGGGCAAAGGGGGCGACAATATGCGCTTGAGGAGCGAGGTTTGAGGTGGCAGAACGCCGTTATGAAGCGCCGTTTCTGCTGTCTGCTGCTTGCGCTTGCGCCCGCGGGCTGTGCCGCTCCGGCCCCGAAAGCCCCCGCGCCCGTGCCGCAGACCGCTATTCCATCCGCGCCGCCGCGCGGCGAGCCGGGCCAGTATCTCAACATGGCCGGGGCCAGCCTGCAGGCCGCCTTCGGCAAGCCGGCCTTTGTGCGCAAGGATGGCGCCACCGAGATGTGGCGTTATGACGGCGCCAACTGCCGCGCCTTCTTTTTCCTGTACGGCGCCCCGCCCATGGTGCGCCATGTCGAAACCCTGCCGCATGGGGCGCAAAGCGCCGCTGACATCGATTGTCTTACCGCGCTGAAGTCTACGACGCCGAAAACGTCTTGAGGCCTCTAAATGGTCGCGCGGCCTAACGCTTCGCTGCGCTCCGCTGGACCGACGCTCCTGCCCGCGAAGACCTCTTGATGGTCTTCGGCTTCTCGGCCGGAAGCTCCTTGGTCTTGTCCTTGAAGCGGCAGAGATCGCGCACCACGCAAACGGGGCATAACGGCTTGCGGGCGATGCAGGTATAGCGCCCGTGCAGGATCAGCCAATGATGGGCGTGCAGCTTGTACGGATCCGGCACCACCTGTTCGAGCTTGTCTTCCACCTCTTCGACATTCTTGCCCGGCGCCAGATGGGTGCGGTTGGAGACGCGGAAGATGTGGGTGTCCACCGCGATGGTAGGCTCGCCGAAGGCGACATTCAGCACCACATTGGCGGTCTTGCGCCCGACACCGGGCAACGCTTGCAGCGCCTCGCGGTCCTTGGGCACTTTGCCGTCGTGCTGTTCGATCAGGATTTTCGACAGGGCGATGACGTTCTTGGCCTTGCCGCGATAAAGCCCGATAGTCTTGATGTATTCGGTCAGGCCCGCCTCGCCCAGATCCACCATGGCCTCGGGCGTTTTGATCTTTTTGAACAGCGGCTCGGTGGCCTTGTTCACGCCCTTGTCGGTGGCTTGAGCCGACAGCGCCACGGCGACCAGCAAAGTGTAGGGATTGACATAGCGAAGCTCGGTCCGGGGCTCGGGGTCGTGTTTTTTCAGCCGCGCGAAGAACTCTTCCACTTCGGCGCGGCTGAAAGGCTTGGGCATCAGAGGCCGAGAACGTCCGTCATCGAATAGAGACCGGGCTTTTTGCCATGACCCCATTTGGCCGCGGTCAGCGCGCCGTGGGCGAAGATCGAACGATCCTCGGCGGAGTGCGCCAGAGTAATACGCTCGCCGGTGCCGGCGAAGATCACCGAATGCTCGCCCACGACCGTGCCGCCGCGCAGGGTGGCAAAGCCGATACTACCGTCGCCGCGCGGGCCCAGATTGTGCCCGTCGCGCGACTTGACCCAATGCTTGTCCAGCGAGACATCGCGCCCCTTGGCGGCGGCCTTGCCCAGCAACAGCGCGGTGCCCGACGGGGCGTCCACCTTGTTGCGGTGGTGCATTTCCAGCACCTCGATATCGTAGTCGGGCAAGGACTTGGCCGCGCGTTCCACCAGCGCGGCCAAAAGATTCACGCCCATGCTCATATTGCCGGACTTGACGATCACGGCATGACGGGAAGCGGCCTTGATGCGGGCCTCGCCTTTTTCGTCAAAGCCGGTGGTGCCGATGACATGGACGATGCGGGCTTGCGCCGCCAGGTCGGCCAGCATGGTGGAGACCATGGGCGTGGTGAAATCCACCACCGCCTGGGCGCTCGCCAGCAAGAGCAGGGGATCGGCGGTCAGCTTGATGCCATTGGGCTGCATGCCGGCCAGGGAGCCGGAATCCATGCCCAGATTGGGATGGCCTTCCATTTCCAGCGCGCCGCACAAGGTGATGCCTGAGCCCTGCGCGATCTCGCGAATGAGGGTGCGGCCCATGCGGCCGGATGCGCCGGTGACGACGATTTTCAACTCAGACATGAAGGCCCCTCAAAGAGCGAATGAGCTCAGACCTTACTATCCACGCCCGCGGCAGCCGCCGGCACTTCATTTTTTGCAACCGTGACCATCGCGGGGCGAAGCAGCCGGTCGCCGATCATAAAGCCGGACTGCACCACATCCACGATGCTGCCCGCGGCCTTGCCCATGCCGGGTACTTCGGCAATGGCCTGGTGCAGGTTGGGATCGAACTTGCCGCTGACATCCACGGCCTTCACGCCATAGCGCTCCAGCGTCTGCATCAGCTGGCGGTCGGTGGCTTCCACGCCATCCAGCACGGCTTTCAACTGGGGGTCGGCCGCCTCGCGCACGGGGCCGGGCACGGCCGCCAGGGCGCGGGCGAAGTTGTCGGCAATGCCGACCATGTCGCGGGCGAACTTGGTCACGGCATACTGGCTGGCATCGGCCTTTTCCTTCTCGGCCCGGCGGCGGATGTTCTCCGCCTCAGCCAAGGCGCGCAGCCGCTGGTCCTTCAGGGATTCGTTTTCCGCCCTCAGCGCCTCCAGTACCGCGAATTCCGCGGCGTGGGGGTTTTCGGAGTCGGGCAATTGGGTCTGGTCTTCACTCATAGCGGGGCGTCCTTAAACCTTATGCGAGCAATCGTCCAATGACTTTGGCGGTATGGTCCACCATGGGAATGATGCGTCCGTAATTCAGGCGCGTGGGTCCCAGCACCCCGATGACGCCCACGATCTTGCCCTGCGCATTGGCGTAAGGCGCCGCCACGATGGACGAACCGGAAAGCGAGAACAGCCGGTTCTCCGAGCCGATGAAGATGCGGACACCGTCACCCTCCTTGGCCAGTTCCATCAGCCGGATCAGGTCGGCCTTGCGCTCGATATCGTCGAACAGGCTGCGGATGCGTTCCAGGTCGGCCTGGGCGGCGACGCTATCCAGCAGGTGTGCGGCGCCCCTTACGATCAGCACCTTTTCGGGGCCCGCCAGGGTGGCCAGCCCTTCCGCCACCACCTTGGCCGTCAGGGCGTCCAGTTCCAGTTTTTCGCCGTCCAGCTCCTGGAGGATCTCGGAACGAGCCGCATCCAGGGTCCGGCCGCGCAGCCGCGCGCTCAGATAATTGCTGGCTTCCGACAGGGCCGAAACGGGAAGGCCGGGCGGGGTTTCGATCACCCGGTTCTCCACCTGGCCGTCCTCGCTGACCATGATGACCAGCGCCTTGCCCGGCGCCACCGCCACGAACTCCACATGCTTGAGCGGGGAATCTTGTTTGGCCGTCACCATCAAGCCAGCACAACGGGACAGTCCGGCCAGCGACTGGGTGGCCTGGGTCAGCACATCCTCGATATGGCGGCCGCTGCCCGACATGCGGGCCTCGATGGCGACGCGCTCGTCGGGGGCCAATTCTCCAATTTCGAGCAGCCCGTCCACGAACAGGCGCAGGCCCTTTTCGGTCGGTACCCGGCCGGCGCTGGTATGGGGCGCATAGAGCAGGCCCATGGCCTCCAGGTCCGCCATCACGTTGCGGATCGAGGCCGGCGACAGGGCGAGGGGCAGGCGCTGAGACAGGGTGCGCGAGCCCACGGGCTCGCCGCTGGCCAGGAAAGCCTCCACCAAATGGCGGAAAACCTCCTTCGGCCGGTCGGTCAGGCCTTGGGGCATAACAAAAGGCGAGCGGGGTTCCAGGCTCAAGCTATTGAAAACCTTAAATGTTTTGCTTTGCGGTTGCTTCCGGCGGGGCGCTGACGCTAGGTAACGCCTCACGTTAGCAGACCGATATATGAGGCTCCATGCGCCGTTCCAACCGCGCCCCCGACCAGATGCGCGCCGTTTCCCTGACCCCCGGCTTCTCCCGCCATGCCGAGGGTTCCTGTCTCGTCAAGTTCGGCGACACCCATGTGCTGGTGACAGCCAGCTTGGAAGAAAAGGCGCCGCCCTTTTTGAAGGGTACCGGCAAGGGCTGGGTCACCGCCGAATACGGCATGCTGCCGCGTTCCACCCATGACCGCATGCGGCGCGAGGCGGCGGCGGGAAAACAGTCGGGACGGACGCAGGAGATCCAGCGTCTTGTCGGGCGCTCCCTGCGCGCGGTGTGCGATCTGGCGGCGCTGGGCGAGAGGCAGATCACCGTCGACTGCGATGTGCTGCAGGCCGATGGCGGCACCCGCACCGCGGCGATTACAGGCGGCTTTGTCGCCCTCAGCCAGTGCGTGGCCTTCATGAAGAAAACCGGGCTGATGACGGCGCCGATCATCAAGGATCATGTCGCGGCGATCAGTTGCGGCATCGTCCAGGGCAACGCGGTACTCGACCTGGATTACGAGGAAGACTCCACCGCGGAGACCGACGCCAATTTCGTGCTGACCGGTTCGGGCGGGTTGGTCGAAATCCAGGGCACCGCGGAAGGCGCGCCTTTCACCGAAGAACAGCTGGTCGCGTTGCTCAAGCTGGCGCGCAAGGGTATCGGCGAACTGGTCACATTGCAGAAGGACGTGCTGGCATGAGGCTGCCGCGCGGCAGTCAGCTGGTTGTCGCCTCCCACAACGAAGGCAAGGTGCGGGAGATCAAGGCGCTGCTCGGTCCGCACGGCATTCTGCCGGTCAGCGCCGGATCGCTGGGCCTGCCGGAGCCGATCGAGGACGGCACGACCTTCGTGGCCAATGCGAAAATCAAGGCGGTCGCGTCGGCCACCGGAAGCCATCACGCCGCCCTGGCCGATGACTCCGGCCTGTGCGTGGAGGCGCTGGATGGTGCGCCGGGCATTTATTCGGCGCGCTGGGCCGGGCCGAACAAGGATTTTCGCATTGCCATGAACCGTGTCCATGACGAGTTGCGGCACAAGGGACTGAGCAAGGAAGAGATGGCCACCAGCCGCGCCAAATTCGTCTGCGCGCTCTGCGTGGCGATGCCATCGGGTGAAACGCAGGTGTTCGAGGGTGAGGTGCATGGCCATCTCACCTTCCCGCCGCGCGGCGACCGGGGCTTCGGTTATGACCCCATCTTCATTGCCGACGGCATGGATCAGACTTTTGCGGAGATAGACCCGGCGCAGAAGCACGCGATCAGCCACCGCGCCAAGGCTTTCGAGAAGCTGCTGCATTCGGGGATTTTCACGGAGAGCTTGTGAGCTTTGGCGTCTACGTCCACTGGCCGTTCTGTGCCGCCAAGTGCCCCTATTGCGATTTCAATTCCCATGTCCGCGCCGCGATCGACGAAAACGGCTGGGTGGACGGCATCCTGGCCGAGCTCGAGTGGGTGGCGGCGAACCAGACAGAAAAACCCGTCGTTGAAACCATCTTCTTCGGCGGCGGCACGCCGTCGCTGATGGAAGGCCGCTCGGTTGGCCGCGTGCTGCAGAAGATCGCCGCGCTGTGGCCCATGGGCAATGACGTCGAGATCACCTTGGAGGCAAATCCCGCTTCAGCCGATGCTGCGCGCTTCGCGGATTATCGCGCCGCCGGGATCAATCGCGTTTCGTTGGGCGTGCAGGCGCTGAACGATCCCGATTTGAAGAAGCTGGGCCGGCTGCATGATGTGGCGGAAGCCAAGGCGGCGCTGGCGCTGGCGATGAGCCGGTTCGACCGGGTTTCATTGGATTTGATTTACGCGCGCCCCGATCAAGGCGAGGTGCAATGGCGCAACGAATTGAAAGAAGCACTTTCCTTCGGCACCGACCATCTTTCGCTCTATCAGCTCACTATCGAGCCGGAAACGCCTTACGCCCTTTTGCACAAAAGTGGCCAGCTTCGGATTCCAGACGATGATCTGGCGGCCGGTCTCTATGAAGCGACGCAGGAGCTGACGGAGGCGGCGGGCCTTCCCGCTTATGAAATCTCCAATCACGCCCGCCCCGGTCAGGAGTGCCGGCACAATCTGATCTATTGGCGCTATGGCGATTATGCCGGCGTCGGACCGGGCGCCCATGGCCGCTTGTCGTTGAACGGCGCGCGCACCGCCACCGCCGCCATCAAGTTGCCGGAGCGCTGGCATGACACGGTCGGCAAACGGGGACACGGCTTCGCCGAATTGACGCCGGTCTCCAAAGAAGAAGCGGCGCGCGAACATCTGCTGATGAATCTGCGCCTGGCGGAAGGTCTCGATCTGGCGGCCTATGAAAAGCGCTGGGGCACAAGACCGGACGCGGCAAGGATCGCGGCGCTGGCGGAGCAGGGTTTTCTAATACAGAACGGTGACACTTTGCGTGCCACGCCCGCGGGCCGGCTGCTGCTCAACCGCGTGATCGAAGAAATCCTGAACTAGCTGCCTTGATCAGGCGCCTGGTTTCTGGAAGGTCGTCGGCGCGGGGCTGACCACCACCGGACCGGCGGAAGTCATCTCCAGCACCGCCAACCCGCGCTCGGACGTGCCGTCGGGCTGGAATCGGAAGATGCCGTTCACGCCCGAAAAGCCGTTGGGATCGTTCAGCGCGGCTGCCGTATAGCGATGATAGGCGGGTCCCTGCGCCAGCAATGCCACCAGCGACACCGCATCATAAGCCAGCGACGCCAGCTGCGCCGGCGCGGCGCCATAGGTCGTGCGGTATTTGTTGACGAACCCCGCATCGGCATTGGGCGCGGGCGCGGCGTACCAGCTTCCCTCAAGCGCTGCTTCGCGCGACAGCGTGCGGTCATCATCCCACAACCCGGTGCCCAGCAGCTTCACCTTGTCCTTGGTCACGCCCTCCAGCGACAGGGTCGGCCCGATGGCGCGCAGCAAGGTACCGCCCTGTGCGATCAGGATGGCGTCGGCGCCGCTTTTGGCCACGGCACTGGAAGGCGTGGCCACCGATCCGGCGTCGGGCGCGAAATGCTCCACGTCCACCACAGTGCCCTGCACGGCCTTGACCGAATCCTGCAGCGCGGCTTCCGCCACATTGCCGTAAGCGGTCTGCGGCACCAGGGCGGCGAACTGATGGTGGCCGTTGGCGGCGGCATAAGACACCACGCGCCGCACCTCGTTCTGCGGCATGAAGCTGAGCAGATAAGCGCCGTTGCCCGCCACGCTCTTCTCGGTGGAGAAGGCCAGTACCGGTACGCCCCGGTCACGGGCGATCGGCGCCACCGCCTGAACCGATGGTCCGAACAGCGGGCCCACAATGATCTCCGCGCCCTGGGACAGAAGCTGCTGCGCCGCCTGGGCGGCAGCCACGCCGCCATTGCCCTCATCGGCGGTCATCAAAAGGATGTTGGGGTTACCGGAATCAAACATGGCCAGTTCGGCGGCCTTGAGCATCGACTGGGCCAGGGCCCGGGTCCCAGCCACGCTGCTGGTAAAGGGCAGGATCACCCCCACCCGCACGGGTACCAGGTTGGGGGTCATGCCGGGCAGACGCATATAGCCGGGCTGGTCACGGTCCAGGGGGTTGCCGGCTATCGGCGCGGGCGGTGGCGGCGGGGCCGGGATCGGCTTTGGGGCCTCGGGGGGACGGGTACACCCGGCTATCGCGGCAAGGGCGGCAATGGCACAAAAGCGACGGACAAAACTCGGCATGGGCAATCCTTTGACGCGCAACCTTAAGCCCTTGGCTATCCCCGGTAAATCAGCCCCCGGCGAAACAGGCGATTTGGCGGCTGGCCTTTACATCGTCGCGACCCCGATCGGCAATGCCCGCGACATTACGTTGAGAGCGCTGGACGTGCTGAAGGGTTGCAGCGTCATCGCCGCCGAAGACACGCGCGTGACGGCCAAGCTGCTGGCGATCCATGGCATCGCCAGGCCGATGGTTCCCTACAACGACCATAACGGCCAACAGATGCGGCCCAAGCTGCTGGCGCGGCTGGAAAAGGGCGAGGCGGTGGCACTGGTCTCCGATGCCGGCACGCCGCTGGTGTCCGACCCTGGCTACAAGCTGGCGCGGGAGGTGATCGCCGCGGGGCTTTCGCTCATTGCGCTGCCGGGGGCTTCGGCGGTGCTGACAGGGTTGGCGCTCAGCGGCTTGCCGTCCGACCGCTTCCTGTTCGCGGGCTTTCTGTCGGCCAAGGCGGGCGAGCGGCAGAGCACCCTGGAAGAGCTGAAGGCCGTGCGCGCCACCCTGATCTTCTTTGAATCGGCACAGCGGCTGGCAGATTCGCTTGCGGCGATGGCGGCGGTGCTGGGGGACCGTCCCGCCGCAATGGCGCGCGAGCTGACCAAGCTGCACGAGGAAGTGCGGCGGGGCGCGCTTTCGGAGCTTGCGGCACATTACGAAAAAGTCGGAGCCCCGAAGGGTGAAGTCACCATTCTGGTCGGGCCGCCTGAGGAGGCGGTTGTCGATAGCGCCAAAACAGACGCCGCCCTGAAAGCGGCACTGGCTTTCATGCCGGTGAAGGCGGCGGCTGACCTGGTCGCCGGGCTGACCGATGGCTCACGCAAGGCGCTTTATGCCCGGGCGCTGGAGTTGAAGGATGAATAGCCGCCAGGCCGCGGAACATCGGGGCCATACCAGTGAAAGCTGGGCGGCGCTGTGGCTAAGGCTGAAGGGCTATCGCATCCTGGCGCGGCGGCTGAAGACCCATGCCGGCGAAATCGATCTGGTGGCGGCGGCGCCCTTCGGTCCGGTCTGCTTCATCGAGGTCAAGGCGCGCAATTTGGCCCGTGCCGCGGCGGAAGCGGTGGGCGAAAACCAGCAGGCTCGCATTGCCCGTGCCGCCTCCCTATATCTGGCCAGCCGCCCCCAGCTTGCCCGCCGCGGCAGCCGTTTTGATATTGTCGCCATCGCCCCGCGCGGGCTGCCGGTGCATCACCGGGATGTATGGCGTCCGGACTTTTAAGAAGAGAGCAGCATGGCCCTGACCGTCGCAATCCAGATGGACCCGATCGAGAAGATCGATATCGGCGGGGATTCCACCTTCGCGCTTGCGCTGGAAGGCCAGCGCCGGGGCCACAATCTGCTTTACTACGGCCCGCGCGATCTCAGTTTCCGTGACGGCAAGGTGACGGCGCATGTGCGTCCGCTTTCGGTGCGGGCGGTGCGCGGCGATCATTTCGCGCTGGGCGAGCCCTTTGTCTACGACCTGTCGGCGGCCGATGTGGTGCTGATGCGCCAGGACCCGCCCTTCGACATGGCCTACATCACCGCGACCCATATCCTGGAGCGCATTCATCCCAAGACGCTGGTGGTCAACGATCCGCGCCATGTGCGCAACGCGCCGGAAAAGCTGTTCGTCACCGAATTCGCCGAGTTCATCCCGCCGACCCTGATCACCTCGGACCTGCGCGAGATCCGTGCCTTCCGCGACGACCACAAGGACATCATCCTCAAGCCGCTTTACGGCAATGGTGGCGCCGGTGTCTTCCGGGTGAAACAGGATGACGAGAATTTTGGCTCCCTGATGGAGATGTTCACCCTGTTCTATCGCGAGCCGGTGATCGTGCAGCGCTACCTGCCGGAGGTGCGCAAGGGCGACAAGCGCATCATTCTGGTGGACGGCGAATTCGCTGGCGCCATCAACCGGGTGCCGGCGTCGGGCGAGGCCCGCTCCAACATGCATGTCGGCGGCCGCCCCGAAGCCACCGAACTGACGCCGCGCGAGCGGGCGATCTGCGCCGCGATCGGTCCTGCCCTGAAACAGCGCGGGCTGATCTTCACGGGGATCGACGTGATCGGCGACTATATGACCGAGATCAACGTTACCTCTCCCACCGGCATCCACGAGGTGCGGCGCTTCGGCGGAGCCGATATCGCGGCGCTGATCTGGGACGCCATTGAGGTACGGCGCAAATGATCACCCTCCGGCGCTCCGATGACCGCGGCAACACCAAGATTGACTGGCTGGAGTCCCGGCACAGTTTTTCCTTTGGGGACTATTACGATCCCGCCAATGAAAGCTTCGGGGCCTTGCGGGTGATCAACGAAGACTGGGTCAAGGGCGGGGCCGGCTTTCCGCCCCATCCCCATCGCGACATGGAAATCGTCACCTACATTATCGACGGCGCCATAGCCCATCGCGATTCCAGCGGCGGCGGCGGTACCATCCGGCCTGGCGAGATTCAGCGCATGAGCGCCGGCAGCGGTATCGTTCATGCCGAATTCAATGCCAGCCCGACAGAGACCTGCCATCTGCTTCAGATCTGGATCATGCCGTCCAAACGCGGCATCGCACCGGGCTATGAGCAGAAGCGGATCGATCCGGAAGCGGTGCGCAATCACTTCGCCCGCATCGCCGCGCCCGATCCGCGCGAGAGCGAAGTGCGCCTAGTGCAGGATGCGGAAATCTGGGCGGCCAGGCTCGATGCCGGTGTCGAGGCGATTCATCCCCTGATGCAGGGGCGCAAGGCCTGGCTGCAGGTGGCCAAGGGCGAAATCAGCCTGGGCGATGAAACGCTGAAGGCAGGCGATGCCGCCGCCATCACCGATCAGACCCAGATCGCCATCAAGTCCAACGCGCCCAGCGAAGTGTTGTTGTTCGATTTGGCGTGACAGTGCCCCCTCCGGCCTTCGCTGCCTGTCGGTCGGCTACGGCCACCTCCCAATGCAAAGCGCGCTGACGCGCGCGCCGGGGAAGGTTAGGGCTTGGTGGCGATCACGCTGATTTCCACCTTGGCGCCGCGCAGCAGCTTGGCCACCTGGACGAAGGCGCGCGCCGGATAGGGCGCATGGAAATAGCTGGCATAAACCGCGTTCACCGCCGGGAAGTCATCAATGTCGGTGACATAGACGGTGGCCGAGACCACATCGTTCAAGGTGAGGTTGGCCGGCTTCAACTCCAGCACGATATTGTCCAGCGCGCGCCGGGTCTGGGCGCTCACATCCTGTTTGCTGTAATCCACCTTGCCGGCGGGATCGAAGGGCAGGGAGCCGGAGACGAAGACCAGCTTGCCGCTCTGGATGGCCTGGGAATAAGGCCCGATAGCCTTGGGCGCGTCGGGGGAGTCGATCAGGGTCTTTTCGGCGAATGCCGGAGTGGCGATCAGCGCGCACGCAAATACCACAGCGAATTTGCGCATAACGCCCCCGATGGGTGGAAGTTACTTCACCAAGCCAAAACGGCTCTTGTAACGGGCATCAAGGCCCGACAATGGGAAATAGATGAAGACGTCGGTGGTGCCGAACTGCCGGTCGATCACCGCACCCTCGCCGATGCAGCAGCCGGCCCGCACATAGCCTTTCAGCATGGCCGGCAGGCTGCGAATGCCTTCGCGCTCGTCAATCGCCTCCTTGGGAGCGCGATTCATCTCGACATAGAGATCGGGCTGGGCGCGCACGCGCAGATGCTCGGGCATGGGATGGAAGTGATGCAGATAGGCGAGCGGCAGGGTCATCTCCGCCACATCAATGCCGGGCAGCGAGGCGCAGCCGAACATCAGATCGATGTCGAAGCGCGCCACATACGCCATAAGGCCCTTCCAAAGCAGCTGCATGGTGCCCGGGCGGGCGCGATAGCTCTTAAGGATGCAGGAGCGGCCGAGCTCCAGGCTCTTGGTGCCTTCGGGCAGGCCGGCGAGCATCGCCGACAGATCAAATTCGCTGGAGGTGTAGAAGCCGCCAACCTTGTCGGCGTCCTTCTTGCGCGTCAGGCGATAGGTGCCCACCACCAAAGGCTGGCCGTCTTCGTCATGGGCGTCGCGGTCCACCACCAGCAGGTGGTCGCAGACATCGTCATATTTGTCGAAGTCGCGCCGCAGCTCGCGCATCTCCGGGCTGGGTATGGCGCTCATCTCTTCATAGAAAACGGTGTAGCGCAGGCGCTGCGCCTGTTCGACCTCGTGCTCGGTCTCGGCCAGGCGCACTTCCAGGGCGCCGGAGACGGCCAAAACCGGCCATTGCTCCAGTCGTCCCTCAAACGGTCCGGCTTCGTAGATGTTGACCACGATCGTTTCCCATTTGGTGCGAGATGAGTCCCCCACGACTCACGACGCCACCGGCTCCAGAAGGGCTTAGGCCCCTTTTGCGACAATTTGGCCAAATTTACCGGAGGCCACCCAGACTTCCAAGGGCTAGCCGGATTTTTTGTGGATTTATGCCGGGTTAACGGCGGTTTTCCGGGCATGCCGGTCCAGGACAACAAACAGCGCGATGGAGGGAATTGCGATGGCGGCGGAACCCAAAAACAAGGCGGCATAGGCCGGCATCAGCCCCACACCAGGGGTCAGGCCATCGACGATGCTGCCGGAAAAGCCCTTTAGGAACTTGCCGACAAGCGCGTAGGCCGCTGACAACACACCATATTGCGTCGCCACATAGCCTAGGCTGGTCAGCGACGACATGTAAGCCACCAGACTGATGCCGGCAAAGCCAAGGGCAAAGTCGTCCACCCCCATCACGATCATGAACGCGGTCAGATCGGTACCGGTATAAATCAGGAGCGCGTTGGCGGCGATGCCGATGGCCTGAAGCGCCGCGCCGACAATGAGGGTACGCATCAGCCCCAGCCGCGCTGACACGAGGCCGGCGGCGGCCACGCCAAGAAAGGTGCTCGCCAAGCCCATCGTGGCGCGAGAAAGGCCGACGGCGTCCTTGGTCATGCCCAAGTCATGGAAGAAGGGATTGACCATCGGGCCGCGCATGAAGTCGGGCGCGCGATACAAGGTGATCGCCAGCAGCATCACCAGAGCCATCACGCCATGCGTTTTGAAGAAGGCGATGAACGGGCCGATGACGGCATCGAACAGTCCATGCGCGCTCCACAGCGGCGCTTCCTTTTCCTTGGCCGCCATCACGGCATCAGCTTGGCCCGGCTCGGTCGCCATCAGGGTGGCGCCGATGCCGATTGCCATGCCGGCGGCGCACAGACCATAGGACACGGGCCAGCCCAGATGCTGCGCCGACACCAGAAGTAGAGAGTCGGTGCAGATCATCGCGACGCGGTAGGCGAGCGTGTTCGCCGCGGTCAAAAGTCCCAGCTCATCGGCGTCGCTTGCTATCTCGATGCGCCATGCGGCGATGGCGATGTCCTGCACGGAACTGGCAAATGCCACGACCAGCGCCAGTGCGCCCAGCACCACAAGCCCATGGTTGAGCCCGATCACAGCCATCGCAAGCAGCGCGATGGCCAAGAAAACCTGCGTCAGCAGCATCCAGCCGCGGCGCTGGCCCAGAAATTTGAGGACAGGGACACGGTCGAGAAATGGCCCCCAGGCCCATTGCAAGGAATAGGCGATGCCGACCCACGAAATAAAGCCGATGGCCTTGAGCGCCGTGCCTTCATCGCGCAGCCAGAAGCCCATCGTGTTGCCTACCAGGAGAAATGGCAGGCCGGACGAAAAGCCCAGCGCCAGCATCACCAGCACTTTGGGCGCAAGATAGTCGCGGAATTGATAGCGCCGGCGGGGCGAAGCAGTCATGCGGCGACGATATGCGAACCCTCTTCGTCGGGAAACAGCATCAGGAACATTTCCTCGAGCTCGACGGGATCCACGGGCTTGGTAAGAAATCCATCCATGCCCGCATCCAGGCAGGCGCGCCGTCCATCTTCGAGCGCATCAGCGGTCAAGGCCACGATGGGCGTGCGCCGGCGATTGTTACGGGCCTCGGCCGCGCGAATGGCCTGGGTCGCTTCGACACCATCCATGCCGGGCATGTGGATGTCGGTCAGCAGAAGATCGAATTCGCCGTTTGCCATGGCCTTGACCGCATCATTGCCGGTGGTGACTTCGGTGACACGATGCCCGCGGCGGCGCAGCAGCTCGCGGCTCAGCATCATGTTGATGGGATTGTCCTCGGCCAGAAGAATGTTGAGGCCGTCTCCGGTCGGCATGGTGTGGCCCGGGGCCGAAAGGACCGGCTTTGCCGCACGGGCGACGGGCCGTTCTTCGTGCAATGACGAAGGCATGCCCGGCGACGCAAACTCCGCCGCCAATTTCTCCTGTGCGCTGATGGGCGGCAGCCGATCAACAAATGGCGGCGCCGGTTCGGACGCCAGCGCGGCCGCGCCGCCGCGGCATAGCGCCAGGCGCGACACCAAGGTGGCCTGGCGCACAGGCTTGACCAGATAGCTGACAAAGCCGATCGCGCGCATTTCCGGAAGGCCTCCGCGCGCGTTGGGCGTCAACAGCACAACCGCCGGGACGGCGGGATCGGGCTGGACGGCCAGTTCGGGCACATTGCCGGTGCCGGCGTCGATCAGAATGGCATCGGCCTGGCTCTTGGAATTGGCGGGGATGCCGCCGGCCATGGCGACCTGCAGATAAAGCCCTTCGCGCAGCGCCGGATTGTGGCTCATGACGGCGATGCGCATGCCGGCCAGGGGCTTGTCGTTCTCGGCCGGCGCAATCGCCTTGCTGGGGATGGTGAACCAGAAACAGGAGCCGCCGGTTTCTCCGAACAGCGGCGGCGCCGCGTCCACGCCGATCTGGCCGCCCATGGTGTCGACCAGACGCTTGGAGATGGCCAGGCCCAGACCCGTGCCGCCGAACTTGCGGGCATGGCTGGAATCGGCCTGCACGAATTCCTGGAAAATCTCCTGCCGCTTGGCGGGCGGCACGCCGACGCCGGTGTCGCGCACTTCGAAGCGCAGGAAATCCCCCGCCGGCTTGACCTCGACACAGACGCCGCCGCGTTCGGTGAACTTCACGGCATTGCCTACCAGATTGGTGAGAACCTGGCGCAGGCGTCCTTCGTCGGCCCGGATGGTCAGAGGCACGTCCGGTGTTGCAACGACGGTGACTTCCACGCCCTTGGCATGTGCGCGCGGACAAAGCAGTTCGGCCACGGCGCACAGCATGCTGCGCACGTCCACCTCGTCTTCGTGCATCTCCAGCATGCCGGCTTCGATCTTGGAAAAATCCAGGATGTCGCCGATCAGGGTCAGCAGCGCCTCGCCGGACTGGGTGATGGCTTCGGCATAGGTGCGCTGTTCGGGGCGCAGTTCGGTTTCCAGAAGCAGGCGCCCCATGCCCAGCACGCCGTTCATGGGGGTACGGATTTCGTGGCTCATGGTCGCCAGGAAGCCGGATTTGGCGCGGCTGGCTTCTTCCGCGGAATCGCGCGCTTCCGTCAGCGCGTCTTCCAGCGCCTTTCGGTCGGTGATGTCGCGGCCAACGCTCTGCACCTCGACCAGGCGGCCATGAGAGTCGCGCACCGCGAAATCTTCCCAGGCGATCCAGCGATAGCCCCGGGCTGTCTTCACATGCTGGTCATAGCCCGCGCGGTTGCGGCCTGCTTCCAGGAAACTGCCGAATAGCGGCGCGCGGCTTTCCGGATGGGGCTCGGGCGCGAAGGGATAGCCGATGGCGCGTGCCGGCGTCAGGCCGAACAGCTTGAAGAAGGCATCGTTGCCATAGGTCAGGCGGCTCATGCCGTCGCGGCGAAAGATGGCATCGCCCTGCGCATCCACCAGCCCTTTGTAGCGGGCTTCGCTCTGGTTCAGGCGCGCATTGATGATGGCGGCGTTCTTGAGCGAAGCCTCCAGCCGGCCAGCGATGACCTTCAACTGTGCCGCCTGGCGGGTCAGCGTCAGTTCGCGCTCGCGGGTGGCAAGCAGATGGCTGAGCAGGCAGCCCAGGGTCACGGCCAGGACGCAGCCGAAACTGAAAGGGCTCAAGAAGTTCAGGCGGCCCCAGATCAGCACGTCGCCAAACGCCGCCGCCAGCACACCGCCGGCGGTAAAGCCAAAGACGATCAGAAGAGTACGGAGAATCCGTGCCGCCACGAAAAAGACGCCCAAAGCCTGAGATTTTCGGCCCCATTGTGCCCCTGCCTACCTTCAGAAACCGTTTAAAAAGCCGCGGCCGGATTGAGGGCGTGACGCGGGCGGGGTCAATTGGCTGCTATGCAAATTCTCCATTGTTTTTCAATAGCTTAAGCCGAGATCGGCCGGCTGTCACAAAAGCTTTGCAGGACTGTGATGTTCGTGGCGTGGGGCGGGTGTGAATTTCGCCCGTCCCATGGCTTCGGGGTCGTCTTTGACCGATATCAGTTTGAGCGAAAATCCACCGCATCTGGCCGCCCTTTCCGATCGTGCCGCGCTCGCCCGCCGGGCAGGGTCGGGGGACACGCGCTTCCGCTGGATGGCGCTGGCCGCGGCGCTGGCAGTGGTCCTGATCTTTGCGGGCGTGATCGGCTCTCTGCTGATCGGCGCCATGCCCGCTTTCAAGGCCTTTGGCTTCGGCTTCATCGTCGACGAGGCCTGGCGCCCCACCCGCGAGCACTTCGGGGCACTGGGCTCGATCTACGGCACCGTCGTCACCAGCACCATCGCCATGCTGATCGCCCTGCCGGTCGGTATCGGCGTCGCCATTTTCCTGACCGAGCTCTGCCCACGGCCATTGCGCCGGCCGATCGGCATCGCCATCGAGCTTCTGGCCGGCATCCCTTCCATCATCTACGGCATCTGGGGCCTGTTCGTCTTCGCGCCCTGGTTCCAGACCCATGTGCAGGAGCCGATCATCAATGCGGTTGCCGATGTGCCGGTATTGGGCACGATTTTTGGCGGCGCCCCCTTCGGCATCGGCATCTTCACCGCTGGCCTGATCCTTTCGATCATGATCCTGCCCTTCATCTCGGCGGTGACGCGGGACGTGCTGGAAACCGTACCCAGCGTGCTGAAGGAAGCCTCCTACGGCCTGGGCTCCACCAGCTGGGAAGTGATGTGGAAGGTCTGTCTGCCCTTCTGCTCCACCGGCGTGGTAGGCGGGGCGATGCTGGCGTTGGGCCGCGCCCTGGGCGAGACCATGGCCGTCACCTTCGTGATCGGCAATGCGCATCGCATCGAGCCGTCTCTCTTCGCGCCGGGCACCTCGATCTCGGCCACCATCGCCAATGAATTCACCGAAGCGACCAGCGAGCTCTACACCGCCTCGCTGATCGAAATGGGCCTGCTGCTCTTCGTCATCACCTTCATCGTGCTGGCCTGCGCGCAACTGATGCTGCGGCGGCTGGAAGCGGGCAAGGGCAAGAAATGATCGCGAACCGAGCCCTTTATTTCCGCCGCCGGCTGGCCAATTCCGCTTTCATTGCGCTCTCGCTGGGCGCGGCATTGTTCGGCCTGGTGTGGCTGGCATTCATTCTCTACGCCCTGCTCAAGAACGGCATCGCGGCCCTGTCGCCGACCCTGTTCACCGAGGCGACGCCGCCGCCGGGCAGCGCCGGGGGCTTGTCCAATGCCATTTTTGGCAGCCTCGTCATGAGCATCGGCGCGGTGGTGATCGGAACGCCGATCGGCCTCTATGCCGGCACTTATCTGGCGGAGTATTCCCGCTCCAGCCGCGCCGCCGGACGGTTCGCCTTTGCGGTGCGCTTCATCAACGACATCCTGTTGTCGGCGCCTTCCATCGTTACCGGCCTTTTCATCTATGAGGTCGTGGTGGTGCGGATGGGTCATTTCTCCGGCATCGCCGGCGCCCTGTCGCTGACCGTGATCGTGATCCCGGTGGTGCTGCGCACGACGGAAAACATGCTGATCCTGGTGCCGGATGGCCTGCGCGAGGCCGCCGCCGCGCTGGGCGCGCCGCGCAGCTTCGTGATCAAGACCGTGACCTGGAAGGCCGCCCAGGCGGGCATCATCACCGGCGTCCTGCTGGCGGTGGCGCGCATCTCCGGCGAGACGGCGCCGCTTCTCTTCACCGCGCTCAACAACCAGTTCATGTCCACCGACATCACCAAGCCGATGGCGTCGCTGCCGGTGGTGATCTTCCAATATGCCCTGTCGCCCTACCAGGATTGGCACGATCTGGCTTGGGCCGGCGCCCTGCTGGTGACCGCCACCGTGCTGATCCTTTCCATCTTCGCCCGCCTTCTCGAAAAGAAACGGACCTGAGCCATGGACACCGCCCTCCACATACAGCCCGCCCATCACCCCATCCCCGTCCCGGCCCCCGCGGGCGACAAGGCCAAGGTGGATATCCGCGATCTCTGCTTCTATTACGGCGCCACGAAATCGCTGAAGAACATCACCCTGCCGCTGATGGACCGCAAAGTGACGGCTTTCATCGGCCCCTCCGGCTGCGGCAAGTCCACCCTGCTGCGCGCCATCAACCGCATCTTCGAGCTTTACCCCAACCAGCGGGCGGAAGGCGAAGTCATGATGGATGGCGAGAACATCCTGAAGGTCAAGGATCTCAACCTGCTGCGCGCGCGCATCGGCATGGTGTTCCAGAAGCCCACGCCGTTTCCCATGTCCATCTATGACAATGTCGCCTATGGCATCAAACTCTATGAACGGCTGCCGCGCTCGGAGATGGACGGCCGGGTGGAACATGCCCTGACGCGCGCCGCCTTGTGGGGCGAGGTCAAGGACAAGCTGAACGCCTCCGGCCTCTCGCTTTCGGGCGGCCAGCAGCAGCGTCTTTGCATCGCCCGCAGTGTGGCGACACGCCCCGAAGTGATCCTGCTGGATGAGCCCTGTTCGGCGCTGGATCCGATCTCGACGGCCAAGATCGAAGAGCTGATTGAGGAATTAGCAGCCGACTACACGATCGTGATCGTCACTCACAATATGCAGCAGGCCAGCCGCGCCAGCGACTACACGGCCTTCATGTATCTGGGCGAGCTGATCGAGTACGGCGCCACCGAGAAAATATTCACGGCGCCGGACAACAAGCGTACTGAGCAGTACATCACCGGCCGGTTTGGCTAGCGCCCGTCTTTTGTCCGCTGGCGGCGTTGCTCGTCGCTCATGGGCTTAAGCCCACATCGCTCCTCGCGCCTGGCCTGCGGCCAAAATTCGCTGCGCTAGTTTATGTGTAATCCTCTGCCGCAGTCTCGTCGCGCAGCGACGGGCCGACCGTGGCGCGGAAGACCAGGGTCAGCAGCCAACTCACCAGCAGATTGGCGACCAGCGCGCTGACCGCGGCATAGCAGGGCACTGTCAGGCCGAAAATGTGCAGCGGATAGGTGGAGCTTTTGAAGCCAAGCTCGATCACCATCCAGGTGCCCAAGCCCACGCCGGCCGCCCATCCCGCCAAGAGCGCCCGCGGATCCAGCCGCACATAAAGCGCAAGCAGCACCGCCGGCACGGTCTGGCAGATCCAGATGCCGCCCAGAAGCTGGAGCTGGATGGCATAGGCCGTCTGCAATTCCAGCACGAAGAACAGCGCGCCCAGCTTGGCAAGAAAGGCCACCAGCTTGGCGACCTTGGCCTCGGTCTGGGGCTTGCAGTCCGGCGCTATGAATTCCTTGAAGATATTGCGGGTGAAAAGATTGCCGCAGGCGATCGCCATGATCGAGGCGGGCATCAGCGCGCCGATGGCGATGGCGGCGAAGGCAAAACCGGCAAACCAGCCGGGGAACATGTGCAGGAACAGGGCCGGCACGGCGAAATTGTTGCCGAAGCTTTTAAAGCCCTGGGCGTATTCTGGCATTGTCGTCACGCCCGCCGCCAAGGCCATGAAGCCGAGCAGGGCGATCAGCGCGAGCGCCACCGAATAGGCCGGCAGCACCATCGCATTGCGGCGGATCACATGGCGGCTGGAAGACGACAGCAGTCCCGTCACCGAATGGGGATAGAGAAACAGCGCCAAGAGCGATCCCAGCGCCAGGGTGACATAGGCAAAGCCCGCACCCAGATTGCCTTCGGGCGCCGGCGGCAACAGCAGCTGCTTGGCCGGCACAGCGGCGAACATTTTGCCGTACCCGCCCAGCTCCGACGGGATGATAATGATCGCGGCCAGCACGGTGATGTAGACCAGAATGTCCTTCA
>Ga0268266_10000848_pt1 | contig 39835 bp, 35 predicted proteins | sample KBSS13metaG_FD_190356 | JGI IMG/M metagenome (GOLD analysis project Ga0268266, IMG submission 190356) | Switchgrass rhizosphere microbial communities from Kellogg Biological Station, Michigan, USA - KBS S1-3 metaG (SPAdes) (version 2) | ecosystem: Host-associated > Plants > Roots > Rhizosphere...
TCAGGGCACGCTGATTAAAGGCACCGTGAAAGAAGGGAACGTTCATTTCGAGACGTTGCCACCGGTGCGGGCAGCGGGAGCTCCACCGAACGACATTCAGTACCGCGCCATGGTGTTTGAGGGCAAGGTCGAAGGCGACAAAATAGCGCTTGAGAATGTAAACCGCAAGATCAAGGGTGTGGCTGAGCGCACAACGAAGGAAGCTGCCACCCCGCCCGCCGCGTTGCCTCTGCCTGAGCTGCACGATCTGCCGGATAACGGTCTGGTGCGGACTCCTCCGATGGGATGGAATAGTTGGAACAAGTTTGCCGGCAAGGTGACCGCAGAAGATGTGCGTGGTATGGCTGATGCTATCGTTGCCACGGGCATGGATAAGCTTGGCTATGTTTACGTCAATATCGACGACACATGGGAGGCCGGCCGCGATGCTCAGGGAAATATCACCACGAACCGCAAGTTTCCTGACATGAAGGCGCTAGTTGATTACGTTCATTCCAAAGGCTTGAAGGTAGGGATCTATTCTTCGCCTGGGCCGACAACCTGTGCAGGATATGAGGGGAGCTTCGGGCACGAAGTACAAGATGCGAAGACCTATGCGGCATGGGGTATCGACTATCTCAAATACGATCTGTGCGGCGCCCGCACCGTCTATGCTTCCAGCGAGCCAAATCATAGGGGCCTGTATCAGAAGATGGGCGAAGCTCTCCAACAGTCAGGCAGGCCCATCGTCTTCAGTCTTTGCCAGTATGGCGAGAATGATCCATGGAAGTGGGGAACTAAGACGGGTGGAAATCTTTGGCGAACGACGGGAGATATCAGCGATAAGTGGGAGTCGATGGATCGTATAGGGTTCAGCCAGATTGCAATCTCGTCCTACACACGGCCTGGACACTGGAATGATCCAGATATGCTCGAGATCGGCAACGGGGGGATGACCGGAGACGAGTACCGAACACATATGAGTCTGTGGTCGTTGCTCGCAGCGCCTTTGATTGCCGGCAATGATCTTCGTTCCATGAGCGATGAGACCAAATCTATCCTGTTGAACAAAGAGGTCATCGCTGTTGATCAGGATGCTGCGGCAAAGCCCGTGCAGACACTGACACCGGCAGGCAAGGTCGAGACGCTGTGGCGTCCGATGGCTGACGGCACGGTCGTCATCGGAATTTTTAACCGAGGCGAAGATGCTGCAACCTCCAACCTTCAGTTGAGCAAGATTCCAGGTCTTGCAGGGAAAAAGCTAAGGATGCGTGACCTCTGGTTACATCGTGATGTCCCAATCAAAGACGATCAGTACACGGCTCAGGTGCCAAAACATGGCGTGGTCTTGCTGAAGGTACGGGCTCAATAGAGCACCGAAACGGACTGAACGCGAACCGGATTGAAGGCAAGTAGAGATGCACACTCTGTTTGCTCAGACGTTTCTATGTCTCGCACCTTCCATGGCCGTAACGGAAGTTACTTTGCTGGCTTTTTAATTCCCCAGTAAATATAAGCTCCACGCTTAGTCGCAGTGAAGATGTCTATTGCGCCATCCCCATTGATGTCATAGGCAAGCACGTCGGAACCAGCGCTTGAGCTATTGTCGATAAGTTCAGGCACGAACTTAGCCCCTCCAGGCGCTTGGCGATCACGGACGGTGCGATACCAGTAGAGAACTGCGGGACTATAGGCGTCAGGATCGAAATTGTTGTCGTTGTGCGACCAGACGCGTTTACCGACGATGAAATCGGGAACACCGTCGCCATCGACATCGGCGATGGCCGATCCATGCAGCTCAGAAAAAGCTACTCCCCTGCGTTGCCCGTGTTGTGATTGTCCATCACCATATGCTCAACGAAGGAGATGGTCCCGTCAGTTGCTCGTTTCTGTTTAAACCAGGCCAAGCCCAACCGTGAGCTTTGAGCGACGTGATGACATCGTTCAGACCGTCGCCGTTGATATCATAGACTCCTATCGTCGCGCCACCTTCGCCGATCCTTCCCCAGCGTCCAAAGGCCACAGGGTGGTACTTCTATGTCGGCGTGGCATCACCTGCGTCAGGATGTTCCCACCAGCCGTCGGCTCCGACGATATCGACAAGCTTGTCGCCGTTTACATCTCCGACACCAATTCCGTGAGCTGACCAGGGACCGTTCTCTGAGACGGTATGGACCTGCCAGGGGCCTGTCGGATTAGTCGGGCAGGGCTTTGCGAAGCGTACGAAGTTCTCTGAGACATAGACAAGTTCGGGTTTTCCGTCTCCATCTACATCGGTCAACACGCTGTTTTAGCTCTGAACCGAGGGGACGACGTGATACTGTTTCCAACCACGCGGTTCCGCGCCAGGGTTGATGTAAGGTGTCGCTCCATTGCTGCCGAGGTTTGTCGCGACGATATCAGGCCAGCCATCTCCATCAAAGTCGGCGATGTGCTGGACGAATGTTGCGTAATTGTTGGAGGGGTTCACTATCTGCGCGGCGTAGATCTCTCGCTTGGTAGTGAAGTCCGGACCGTAAACCGGAAGCTACATCAATCTTGCCGTCTCTATTGAAATCGGCAGCAACCGCTGACCAGTTGTAGTAATACGGTGTAAGTCGTCGGATATGAAATTTTTTTCCGACCTCGTCTTTTGGCAAGTCAATGGGGGCAAGGTCCTTATAAACGAGGTTCTTGAAATTCACATTGGTGTTCTTGCCAACATAGAGAGCGACTGGCCAAAGTCGTTGCCGCTGTCGTCGGTTGCGGCGCTCAGAGCGCCTTTCTGGCTGAACGAACTGTCGTTCAGATAACTTCGAACAATATCCGACGCCAATAAGATCTCAATCTCATTCCACGTCTCAAGACGAAATGCATTTTGCGGGCCGGATTTAGCGATCAATGAGTATCGACACACAATCACAATTCGCCCCGAAATGATGAGAGTTCAGCTCAATCTTGGGCTCCTGCTCTACTCGCAGGGAGACCGCATTGAAGCCATCAAGCACCGGTCAAGCTCTTCAGAAGCTGGGTGTGCAGTAGCATTTTAGAGTTCTATCAGAAACTTTGTTGCGTCACTGGAGGTTGGTGCTTGATTCTTGCCTATCGGAAGTGGGCCTAAGCTTATTGAGTTTCTGGCTTTCGGCGAGATCCGACCTAGTTCAGCTTTCTGCTTTAACAGTTCAATTGGGAATTGACGTCCGATGAGGTCGCCAGTGAACCGTCGCAGTCTTCTGAAGGCAGGAATATCGATTTCGGTCAGCCCCTGGAGCTGGTTTCAAGAAGCTTCGGGTTAGATATCACGAAGCAATGTGTGTGCCGTCACCAGGGAGCGATGGGTGGGTTTCGCTACTCAACGGTCGCAATCTGGATGGGTGGTACACCGTGCTGGAGAAATCCGGCAACGGGTTTGCCGAGCAGAGGAAGATGGTTGTCATAGAGCAGGGAATGCTTCACATTATGGGGAGCGAGGTCGGTCAGGACACTGCCGAGCCGGGCTATATCTCTACACCGCAGGAATTCGAAAACGTTCATATTCGTATGGAATATAAGTAGGGCGTTAAGCAGTTTTTCCCACGGTCGATGGCCAAACGAGATAATGGGATTCTCTAAGGCCTCGTAGGGCCCGACAAAGTCTGGCCAACGTGCGCTGAGTTCCAGATTGAGGAGAACGATGTAGGCGATGCTTATCTTGTCTCTGGCATTAGAGGAGTTCAGTCTGAGCATGGAAACGGCATCTTCGGACAGGGACTTGAGTCAGGCGGCTAGTCGCAATCCTATATTGACGCTCAGAAAAAAAGAAACGTGGCCACCCGTGAACCCGTTGGAGGACGAATGTTTATGGATGGAGATTTTGAGAATTTAAATGACTGGAATCTGGTCGAGGTGATATGACAGGGAGATAGGGCGGCGCACATCGTAAACGGTCGAACGGTAAATGTCATAACGTAGCTTCAGCATCCGAATCCTCAAAAGCCTGGAGAGTATATCCCTTTGTCAAAAGGGAAGATTGCGATAGAGATAGAGTTTGCCGAAATCTGGTTTAGAAGGATCGAAATCAAATCGCTCGTGTGGTCTTTCAAAAGTCTTCTCGTCGAATCCAACAACGTCAACGGTAAAGCTGGTCCCGTTCAGATCCTTCTTCCCGCACCCATCCTTAGCGGCTCGTATCCCCCAGTAATCGCTGCCGTATGCTCGACCGCGCTGGGGTTCATCCCGCCCACCGACAAGTTCAAGTCGATTCCGCCGAAGACCTCGATTCCTGGCACTTCTTTCCGAACAATGTAAGCGAGCGAAGCGGTCGGCTCATAGTGATTCTTCAGAAGCAGTCCGCGCATCCCGCGGCTCTTTGCAAGCCGGGCAAGGTCGATCGCATCAGTCGATCGTGCCGTGCTATCTGGAGCTGCGTGGGCGTGAATATCGAAGGCGCCCGACACGGGATTCTCCTGGCGAATACCGCAGAGGCGGCACAGAACATCAACCCGAGAAAAACTGCCTTCACCATTACGAGAGTCTCCCCTGTCAATGGGACATTGTATCCGGTGGTGTTTCGCAAGTATTGCCGCAGCAAGTATGATGCTGTGGCGAGGAACTTCACTTGAATTTTGGATTAGAGGGAAAGACTGCACTCGTGCTGGGAGGGGGGGGCGGACTCGGACGCGCTATCGCTAAATCGCTTGCCGCTGAAGGAGCAAACGTCGCCGTAGCCGGCATTGGATCGACTTCCATCGACGGCACAGTTGCGGAACTCAAAGGGATCGGCGGGAAGTATTCTAGCCTGATCTGGGATCTCGCCGACCTTTCGGTGATCAACGCAAACGTCTCGAAGGTTGAAAGGGAACTGGGTCCGATAGATATCCTAGTCAACAACACCGGCGGACCGCCACCAGCCTCTGCGGCTGGCCAAGATCCCGCGCTCTGGATCAAACAATTTCAAGCGATGGTTCTCTCAATCATCGCCATTACGGACAGCGTTCTTCCCGGTATGAAGTCTCGGGGGTGGGGGCGCATACTGACCAGCACATCGTCCGGCGTCGCTGCGCCCATTCCAAACCTCGCGATCTCAAATGCGCTCCGCCTGTCGCTCGTCGGCTGGTCGAAGACGCTTGCTCGCGAAATAGGCAAAGACGGCATTACCGCCAACATTGTCGTCCCCGGGCGCATCGCCACATCTCGTGTCGCAGCCCTCGATAACGCCAAGGCAAAGCGCGAAGGGCGCAGTCCCGAGGAGGTTGCCGCCGAGAGTCACGGGACGATCCCTCTCGGCCGCTACGGCAACCCGGAAGAGTATGCCGATGTTGTGACCTTTCTCGCCAGCGAGCGCGCGGCATATATCACCGGGTCCGTCATTCGCGTCGATGGCGGCCTTATCCCCAGCATTTAGGAGCACTCAAAGATCTATGGCATTGGACAAGAAGACACACGACATTCTCACCGGTGTTACTACAGCCACCCTAACAACGGTTCTGCTCAAAAAAGGCTTGCGCAACATCTGGCTGCGCGGCACCAAACCCTTGCGCCCCGGTCAACCCCGCGTCGTGGGTCCGGCTTTCACTCTGCGCTTCGTCCCCGCACGCGAGGATCTCGCCACTCCCGAGTCATGGGCATCTCCTACGTCAACCCGTGCCGCCATCGAGTGCATGCCGGCTGGATGCGTCGCGGTAGTCGACGCAATGGGCGTCACCGATGCCGGAATCTTCGGTGACATTCTCTGTGAGCGCATCCGCGTCCGTGAAGTTGCCGGCCTGATTACTGACGGTGTCATCCGCGACCTCGCCGGCGTTCTCCGTACTAATCTACCCGTCTGGTGCCAGGGAACCGCAGCTCCCGCCTCTGTTGCCGGACTCACCTTCGTAGGTTGGCAGATGCCCATCGCCTGTGGTGGTGTCGCGGTCTTTCCCGATGACATCATCGTCGTTGATGACGATGGAGCCGTCGTGATCCCAGCCGCGCTCCTCGACGAAGTCGTCGAAGCCGCAGTCGAGCAGGAGAAGCTCGAAGCGTGGATTATTGACGAGGTCCGTTCCGGTCTTCCGCTCCCCGGACTTTACCCGCCCAACTCCGAGACTAAAGCTCGGTACGCAAGCTTTCGCGCTGCACAGGATAAATAGGTAGACTTGTCCGGTCGATCGGAGTTGAAGTTTGTCATCCGCAGCTTATATCGCGTCGAATGCCTCCTCCGACCCCGTCGGCGACTCTCTCTATCGTAAGATCGCATGGCACATCATGCCGATCCTGGTGATCGGCTACATCATCGCTTACGTCGACCGCGTCAATGTAAGCTTCGCGAAGCTGCAGATGCTGGCTGATCTAAAGTTCAGCGATGGCGTCTATGGAGTAGGCGCCGGCATCTTCTTCCTCGGTTACTTTGCCTTCGAAGTCCCCAGCAACATCATGCTGCACAAGGTCGGAGCGCGTGTCTGGATCTGCCGGGTCGTCGTCACCTGGGGCATCGTTTCGGCACTCACGGCGCTCGTGCGGACGCCCATGCAGTTCTATACCGCACGCCTGCTGTTGGGAGTTGCGGAGGCTGGCTTCTTCCCAGGCATGATCCTCTACCTTACCTACTGGTTTCCAGCTCATCGCCGAGCCGCGATGGTTGCCCTGCTGATGGCCGGAAATCCGGTCTCCGGGATCATCGGCGGTCCGGTGTCCGGGTTCATCCTGCACCACTTTGCCGGCAGCAGGGGCATCGCGGGGTGGCAATGGCTCTTCATCGTGGAGGCAATTCCCGCGATTCTTCTCGGCGTAGTTATCTTCTTATTTCTCGACAACCGCGTAGCTGAAGCGAAGTGGCTCTCTGAACGCGAACGAGCTGCCGTAGCCGCCGAAATCGAGGCAGAAGCAATCTCGAAAACCCATGTTTCCATCCGCTCCGCGTTTACGAGTCCGCGCATATGGCTCTTTGGCGCGATCTTCTTCGGTATGGAGATGGGCTCATACGCGATCGGTTTTTGGCAGCCCACGATCATCCGCCAGAGCGGCGTCAAAGATGCCCTTCACATCGGGATGCTGACAACGATCCCGTATACCTGCGCGCTTATCTGCATGATGTTTGTTGGACGACACTCCGATAGAACTCGCGAACGACGCTGGCACATCATAGTTCCGAACATTGTGGCTGCAATCGGTTTTATCCTATGTGCGCAAGCTGGCAGCAATACGCCCATCGCGATGTCCGGTCTTGTGCTTGCTGTCGCTGGAGTGATCACGGGGTTAGCCATGTTCTGGGCACTTCCAACATCATTTCTGGGTGGCAACGCCGCAGCGGCCGGCATTGCGCTTATCAACTGTACCGGCAACCTTGGCGGACTTTTTAGCCCTACCATCATCGGCGTCCTCAAGACCTACACCGGCACGCTGAACTCTGGTCTTTTCTTCATCGCAGTCTGCATGATCGCCTCGTCCGTTCTCATCCTCACCCTCAGACCTGCAAAATCGCCAACCCTTCAGCCCACAGAGGCACAGATATGACCATCGGTTTACGCAAAGGGTTGACCAGCTATGGCGACGCTGGATTCTCACTCTTCCTTCGCAAGGCATTTATCAAGGCCATGGGCTACTCCGACGATGCGCTCGAACGACCCATCATCGGCATCACTAATACCTTCAGCGATTACAACCCCTGCCACGGCAATGTGCCCGACCTCATCGAAAGCGTGAAACGGGGCGTCATGCTTGCTGGTGGCCTACCCATGGTCTTCCCGACTATTTCCATCGGCGAGAGCTTCGCCCATCCCACCTCCATGTTTCTACGCAATCTGATGGCGATGGACACCGAGGAGATGATGGCTGCACAGCCTATGGACTCTGTTGTTCTCATCGGAGGATGCGATAAGACCCTGCCCGCCCAGGTCATGGCTGCGGCCAGCGTTGATCTTCCGGCAGTAGTTCTGCAGACCGGCCCAATGGTCGTCGGTAACCACAAGGGAGAGGTCCTCGGCGCATGTACCGACTGCCGCCGTATGTGGGCGCAGCACCGCGCCGGCAACGTCGACCTTGTCGAGATCGAGACGATCAGCGGCCGCCTCTGCCCGTCAGTCGGCACGTGTTCCGTCATGGGTACCGCAAGTACGATGGCCTGCATCGTTGAAGCACTCGGCCTCGCACTTCCCATGAGCGCGGCCGCGCCAGCCACTCTCGCCGACCGTCGTCGCATCGCCGAAGCTAGCGGTAAGCGTGCCGCCGAAATCGCCGTTGCCGGTGCACCCAAACCCAGCGACCTCATCACGGCTGGGTCAGTTCGCAATGCGATGATTGTTCTGCAGGCCATCGGCGGTTCTACAAATGGCCTGATCCACCTCATTGCAATAGCCGGCCGCGCAGGTGTTTCCTTCGATCTGGATGCGTTTGATCGACTTGGCCGCGAGATTCCCGTCCTGCTGAACCTTAAGCCCTCCGGCGCGCATCACATGGAACATTTCCACCATGCCGGCGGTCTGCCTGCTCTGATGTGCGAACTCACCGACTTCCTCAACCTCGATGCGCCGAACGTTTCAGGTGACACGCTGGGTGAGATCATCGCAGCTGCTGAGCTAGTTCCTCATCAAGATGTCATCCGCAGCTTCACATCACCGCTCAAGCCCGAAGGCGCGATGGCAGTCCTCCACGGCAACCTCGCGCCCGACAGCGCCGTTATCAAGCACTCTGCCGCCTCCCCGCATCTTATGCACCACACCGGTCGGGCGGTCGTCTTTGACAGTGTCGAAGATCTCACGAATCGCATTGACGACGCCGATCTCGAGGTCACCGCCGACGATATTCTCGTTCTGCGAAACGCTGGTCCCAAGGGCGCGCCCGGCATGCCTGAGGCGGGATATCTTCCGATCCCGACGAAGCTCGCACGCCAGGGCGTCAAAGACATGGTGCGTATCTCCGACGCTCGCATGAGCGGAACCGCCTTTGGCACGATAGTCCTTCACGTTGCACCCGAGGCTTCCGTCGGCGGCCCTCTCGCGATTGTTCAAAGTGGTGATCAGATTCTGCTCGATGTTTGGGGCCGTCGCCTTGAGCTCCTCATCGATGACTCCGAACTACAACGCCGCCTTACGGCGTTAAAGCAATCGGCGCGAGAACGCGAAATACCGAAGCGCGGTTATGCAAGACTGTTTGAAGAGTGCGTCCTGCAAGCCGATCAGGGGTGCGACTTCGACTTTCTGCTGCGTGAAGGACACTCCACAACACCGAAGAAGGACGAATAGACCGATGCTTCTTGATCACACCGCAAAAGGTGTCTATGCCATCGCCGTGACTCCGTTTAAGCCCGATGGCGCTGTGGACCATGACTCAGTCGATAAGATGACCGACTTCTACCTCAGCTGTGGTGTCACCGGTCTTACGATCCTTGGCATCATGGGCGAAGCTCCGAAACTCGATCCTGCAGAAGCTCTCGCCGTCTCGAATCAAGTTGTCCGCCGAGCTGGAGTTCCGATCATCGTGGGCGTCTCCGCCCCCGGCTTCGCAGCAATGCGCTCGCTGGCCCGTAGCGTTATGGAAGGAGGTGCAGCCGGCGTTATGATCGCCCCGCCGCCCAGCCTCCGTACCGACGACCAGATCGTCAACTACTACGCCCAGGCCGTCGAAGCCATCGGCGCAGACATTCCTTTCGTGATTCAGGATTACCCGTTGCAGCTGGCCGTCGTTATGACGCCCAAAGTTATCCAGCGCATCGTTCGTGACAATCCATCCTGCGTGATGCTCAAGCACGAAGATTGGCCCGGTCTTGAGAAAATCAGCAGTCTGCGCGGTTTCCAGAGCGAGGGAACGCTTCGGCCCATCTCGATTCTCACTGGGAATGGCGGCCTCTTCCTCGACTTTGAGATGGAGCGCGGAGCTGATGGAGCGATGACGGGCTATGCTTTCCCCGACCTGCTCGTTGACGTCGTCAAACTGTCGCAGGCTGGCGAGCGCGATGCCGCCCATGACCTCTTCGATGCGCATCTCCCTCTGATCCGCTACGAACAGCAGCAGGGAATTGGCCTCGCTGTTCGGAAGTACGTCCTGCAGAAACGTGGCGCCATAGCCTACGATTCGCAACGGGCTCCGAGTTCATCGCTTACCGCAAAAGGAAGGACCGAAGTCGACTATCTCCTAAGCCGCCTCGCCCAGCACGACCCGAGAGTCAAGGCCCCGCCTCGGACGTAGCTTTGACCACAGAAGGATGACGGTTCTTACACAACACCTCCCATCTCACCGGAGCGACAATGATCGATGACCGTAACGAAGTAACTCGGAGAGATTTCCTTCTCACTAGCGCAATGATCACTGCGGCCTCCGCGGCTGGCTATGCACAACCCATTCTTGGTTCGATGGCCGGGCAGGAGGCAGGTTCGTCGGTGACGATGCCAGCCGTTGAGGTCAACATGGGATCGGTGTTTCCTGCAGGCGGTGTTTATTTTCGCAAATCTAATCCCCCTATGGAAGACTGGGAACGAGATCACAAGACGGCTTCACAGCTTGGCATGAATACCTTTCGTCACTGGTTCATGTGGTCCGCACTCGAGGTCGCTCCTGGCAAGTGGGATTGGGCCGACTACGACAGGATGATGGACCTAGCTGCGCAAAACAATATTAAGGTCGTTATCGCAACACTAGATACTGCGGCGCCGGAGTGGGCCTTCCGCAAGTTTCCAAACGCTCGATACAAGGCGAGTGATGATTCGATCGCGCATAGCAGCGTATCGGCCAGCAGCGGCGTGGGGGGATTTCCAGGACTTTGCTTGGATAACCCCGAGGTCAAAGCTCTGGCGGAGAACTTCCATACCAAGCTGATCGAACATTATCGTAACCATCCTGCACTGCTAGGCTATGACCTGTGGAATGAGACTACCTATGATGGTGGTCGGCCTGGTAAAACAAACTGCTTCTGCGAAGCGAGTAAGAAGAAGCTGCAGGAGTGGCTCAAAACGAAGTATGGATCCCTTGACACGGTCTGCAAGACCTGGCATCGCCCCAGTTTTGCGGAATGGGAAGACATTGAGCCGCCTCATGATTTCACAGGCTATCCGGAGAGTCTGGATTGGCTTCAGCATCGCATCGATAAAGCATACGATCTGTTTGACTGGCGGATTCAGCTGTATCGTCGATTCGACCCTAAACATCTGGTGACATGTCATGGCGTCGCCGGAACACTCGAGAGTTACCCCTCTGCCGTACACAACGAGTGGATGGCGGCTAAACGAGTCGACGTTTACGGTTTGACCTGGGTGCAGTCGCGCCACGGCACGGAACCCTGGCGACAGTGGCAATCCTTCGACCTGACCCGTGCGGGAGCACGTGGCAAGCCGTTCTGGCACGCAGAGGCGCAGGGCGGACCCTTGTGGATGCAGCCGCAACTCATCGGAAAGCCACGTGAAGATGGCCGTGTCACAGAACCGGAGGATGTTCGCATCTGGAGCATGATCTCTTTCGCGGGCGGGGCTCGAGGGCTACTGTACTGTCGCTATCGTCCACTACTTGACGGTCCTCTCTTTGGAGCGTTTGGGGCGATTGGAATGGATGGCACCGTGACGCCTCGCGCCGAGATGGTTGGGAAGACAGTACGTTGGGCTAACGCTCATCCCGAGATCTGGAAGTCGAAACCGGTGCGAGGGGATGTCGGTTTGCTTTTCGTTCCAGAGGCAGAAATTTTCAACTACGTCCAGCAGCTTTCGACCGAGTTCTACGCGGATTCCTTGCGTGGAGCATATCAGGCATTTTTTGATCAGAATATTCAGTCGGATTTCGTTGCGCTCGAGAATATCGATGAGTACAAGCTCATCTACCTGGCTTATCCGGTGATGATGCGACCGGAAACCGTGGTCAAACTCAAGGAGTATGTCAGTAAAGGTGGCACGTTAATCTGCGAGGGGCTGCCTGCTTACTTCGGTGAACATGGCCATGTCGGTGAGGTGCAGCCCAATTATGGATTAGATGAGTTCTTTGGCGGTCGCGAGACGTACGTCGAGTTTTTGGCTGACATTCACGACAATTTGAAGATGGAGGTGAACGGCAATAATATCTATGGCCGCTATTTCTTCCAGCAGTATCAAACCAAGGGCGGCAAAGCCGTAGGCCACTATCCAAACGGCGCGACCGCCGCCATCGAGAACCAAACGGGCAAGGGTCGCACGCTGCTAATGGGTTCCTTCCCCGGCGGGGGCTATTATCTGCATCATGGTAAAGAAACCCAGGCGTTGTTCGCTGGCTTCCTCAAGATGGCTGGCATTACTCCAAGGGTAAGTGTCAACGACAATCAGGTACAAGCTCGTGTGCATCAGGGAGCAGGGGGAAGTTATCTGTGGGTGACGAATCCTACTAGGGTTGAGCGTCAGATCGCAGTCTCGCTCTCTCCGGACCTTGGCCGGTTTTCCGCGGGCGAAGATAAATGGGGGGAGCTCGATATCAAGCTGTCGGGACGGCAGGTGATGGTCAACGTGCCCGCGAGGGACGCTGCTGTGATCGCACTGCGATAACGATTTGCTGGTAACAGCGGAAATGGCTGGAAGGACGAGGAGTAGAAAAGATGAGAAGTAGCCGTCGCACCTTTTTAGCATGTACCGCAGCTGCAACAGCCGCTACGCTGCTCATGCCTGGTGAGATCATCTGGGCGCAATCGGTAGCAAACGGATCCAATGGTGATTGGTACGACAAACCGATGCGATGGGCTCAGATCGGATTCGCTGAAGACGATCCCGGCAATTACGATCCTCAATTCTGGCTGGATTATTTCAAGCGCTCGCATATCGATGCGGTTACGTTGAATGCTGGCGGCGCAGTTGCGTTCTATCCCACACAAATTCCTTTGCACTATCGCAGTAAGTGGCTTGGCGATATGGATACGTTCGGCAATCTGCAGAAGAGTTGCCGTGCTCTAGGTATGATCGTCGTCGCACGAACAGATGCTCACGCATGCCATCAGGACGTCTACGATGCCCATCCGGATTGGATCATGGTGGATGCAAACGGAAATAAAGTCCGTCATCCGTCCGACAAGGACTTTTGGTTGACCTGTGCGCTAGGTCCATACAACTTCGAGTTCATGACCTCGATTCACGAAGAGATCATGATAAAGTACATGCCTAACGGCATCTTCACTAACCGCTGGGCAGGATCGGGCATGTGCTACTGCGAGCACTGTCAGAAGAACTTCCAGGCCTTTAGCGGCTTGCCACTTCCTCGCACGCACGATCCGCAGGATCCTTCTCGACGCCAATACATCCTTTGGCGCCAGCAGCGGCTGTTTGAACTTTGGCGATTGTGGAACGGCAAAATCCAACACATCAATCCCAACGCAAGCTATATCGCGAATGCGGGTGGCGGTGCTCTAAGTGAGCTCGATATGAAGACGGTCGGCGAGCTGGCCCCGACGCTCTTCGCAGACCGTCAGGGACGGTCAGGTCTAACGCCACCGTGGGCCAATGGTAAAAACGGAAAAGAGTATCGTGCCACACTAGGCCGTAAAGCCATCGTCGGCATCTTCAGCATGGGATTGGAGGATAAATATCGCTGGAAGGACTCGGTACAGAGCGACGATGAGATACGAATGTGGGTTGCGGATGGAATCGCGCATGATCTCCGACCTTGGTTTACGAAGTTCGACTGCAAGGTGATCGACGCACGTTGGATGCCTGTTGTGGAAGAGATTTACAAATGGCATGCAGCGCATGAGCCCTACCTGCGTAATGAACGACCACTCGCCAGAGTGGGGATGGTGTATTCGCAACAGACCGCGACCTACTATGGAGGTGATGCAGCACACACTAAAGTCGAGGATCCAAGCCTGGGGTTTTATCAATCGCTCATTGAAGCGCGTATTCCCTTTGAGATGGTCCATGATCATCTGCTGGATCCCGAGCACATCAATCAGTTCCGCACTCTGATCCTCCCGAATATCGCGGCGTTATCCACTTCGCAGTGCAGGCAGCTTGAAGAGTTTGTGCAGAGCGGCGGCAGCCTGGTAGCCACCTATGAGACGTCGCTCTACAACGAGTGGGGTGTGCGTCAGGCGAATTTCGGCCTGGCCTCCCTCTTCGGTGTCAACTATGCCGGTAAAGTTGAAGGCCCGATGCAGAACTCTTATCTGAGTCTGAATAAAGACTCGTCCGGGCATTTCCATCCTCTGCTAAAGGATTTCGAGAATGCCGTCCGCATCATCAATGCAGCAAATCAAGTGGCGGTGACGTCGGCCGGCGAAGGAATATATCCATTGCAGGTGGTTCCCACGTATCCGGATCTTCCGATGGAAGAGGTCTTCCCTCGCAAAGACGCGCCAACGGGACAGCCAGGCGCTATCGTTCGCCAGGTGGGTAGGGGACGTGTCGTCTATTTCCCTGGCGACATCGATCGAACGTTCTGGGAGACGCTGAGCTTCGATCAGGCCAGGCTTCTTCGAAACGCTGTTTTCTGGGCAACAGATGAGCCGGCACCTCTGGCAGTGGAGGGCAAGGGTGTGCTCGACGTCTCCGTGTGGACACAAAAGGACTCCATGACCGCCCATCTGGTGAATCTGACCAATCCTATGATGATGAAAGGGCCGGTCCGCGAGATCATCCCAATCACGGAACAAAGGGTTAAAATTCAGGTTCCGGTGGGTCGCAAGGTTATACAGGTTCAATTACTAGTTGCAGGAACGAAACCGAACTATACAAATAAAGACGGATTTCTCCATTTGGACGTTCCGTCGATTGCTTTGCACGAGGTGGTTGCGATCGATCTTGCTTGATCTTCAGTTCCGTTTTCAAAGAGTACAAACTCATAGAGAAGTCGGTGATTCGAGCTTATGGGGAGCTTTAACTCAGCTATACGAGTACGAACTAGATGTTCATAGGGGGCGAAACAAATGGCGAAAGTTGGATTTCTTGGCCTTGGCATTATGGGCAAACCGATGGCAACCCGGCTTTTGGATGCAGGCCATGACGTGGCTTTATGGTCGCATAGCAAGGGCAAAGCAGAGGCACTAGGAGGCAAAGCGTGTGGGACACCGCGCGAGGTTGCCGAGCAGAGCGACTGCGTGTTCCTTTGTGTCGGCGACACCGCGATGTCACGCGAGGTGATCTTTGGCAAGGACGGCCTTAAGGCAGGTGCGAAGAAGGGTCTCGTTATCGCGGACTGTAGCACAATCTCGCCAAAGGAAAGTCGCAGAATGGCGGAGGAACTAGCGACAGCAGGCATCGACTTCCTGGATGCGCCGTGCACTGGGTCGAAGGGTGGGGCGGAGAATGGCACGCTTACCTTTATGGTGGGAGGCAATAAAGATGTCTTCGACCGCGTGCGCCCATTATTCGAGCCTATGGGCAAACAGTTCTACTACTGTGGCGATTCCGGTCAGGGACTCCATGCCAAGCTCTCTCAAAACATGATTCTCGGTAACCTACTGCAGGCATTCAATGAGAGCTTTGTCCTCAGCACTAAGGCAGGTGTGCCTCCGGAACTCATGCTGGAGATTATTGAGAATAGTGCGGCGAAGTCCGGCCTCGTTTCGCTGAAGGCGCCGCTCGTTTTCAAGAGAGATTTTGACCCCAAGTTTTCAGTCAAGTGGCTGGAGAAGGATATGCAGCTGATGCTGGATTCTGCGGCGGAGTTGAATGTTCCCGTTCCTTTAACATCTCTCTCCCGCCAGATGTACCGTGCCGCGATTGCTAAAGGATATGGGGAAGATGATATTTGCGGCTCCATTCGCATTACGGAGGATCTTGCAGGCTGCGAAGTCTTGACCACCTCCGCATAACTAAGGAAGCTTGCACAGCGATGAGCGATTTTAGTTCTTTGCGTCATGCCAACCTCGGGCATGATAATCAGGAGTGCGCCCAGTCTTAAAAGGAAGCGCAATCTCGCGTTCTAGAGAAGGATCGAATGACTAAAGTTCGTTTTGCTTTCGGAACAAGCGGACTGTCTATAGCCGTTCCGGACGGGTACACATACGAGCTCATTGAGAGCAGGACAGCGTCTGCAGTAGTTGACCCTTTTGACGCGATCAATCGTGCTTTAGATCATCCTGTCGCTGGGCCGCCGCTTCAAGAGCTCGCACGAAATCGAAAATCTGCGGCAATTTCGGTCTGTGATATTACCCGCCCTGCGCCGAATCGAACCACTCTTCCATTCATCCTAGACAGGTTGCATAAAGCAGGTATAACTGCCGACAACATCACCATACTCATAGCTACCGGCCTCCACAGGGGAGCAACGCGGGATGAGATTCCGAAGATCGTTGGTCCTGAGATCGCAGCTCAATATAGGGTGCTAAACCACGACGCTCGTCGAATCGACCAGCATCGATTTTTAGGCAATACGAAAAAGGGAACACAGGTTTACATCGACGATCGATATATGGAGGCAGAACTTCATCTAAGTCTAGGCTTCATAGAGCCTCATTTAATGGCCGGTTTTTCGGGAGGCCGTAAGCTGGTCGTTCCTGGCGTGGCAGGCGAACGCACAATTAAGACCATTCATTCGCCGAAGTTCATGAGGGAGCCAAAAGCGACGGAAGGATCAATTCAGGACAATCCCTTGCACGCTGAACTTCTTGAAATCGCCGGAATGGCAAGGCACGATTTTATATTGGATGTGACGCTTACCGAAGATCGTCAAATCTCTGGCGTATTTGCCGGAGAGCCGGTCGCCGCTCACGCTGCTGGTGTGGAGTTTCTACAAACAACCTCCCTGATGAGGCTGACAGGATTGGCAGACGCTGTCATAACGAGCGCCGCAGGATATCCGCTTGACTTGACCTTTTATCAAACGATTAAAGGCGTAACCGCCGCCCAACATATCGTCAAGCATGGAGGGAGGATTCTGACCATTGGTCAGTGCCCTGAGGGGATCGGCTCTCCAGAGTTCAGCGAAAAGCTAAGAAATTTAACCGGCTTCGAAGACTACCTCGAGGAGATCAAACAAGGAGAGATTGTTGTAGATCAGTGGCAGCTCGAAAAATTGGCCTTGATTGGCAAAGATCATCCACTATTTTTCTACACGCCGGGAGTCAAGAACGAGCAGCTTGGAGCGCTGGCACAGGATAGCTATTCGGACGTAGATACAGCGATCGCAGCAGTATTGGAAGGCCTGCCGAAAGACTCCAGGGTTGCTCTCGTACCTGAAGGTCCGTACGCTTTTGCGCGATTCTTGGAAGGCGGCGGAGTTGAGGGAGCGGCTGGCTGTCAAGAAATGCCGAGAATGTAAGTACTTAGTTCTGTCGATTGGATCGAGCGAGACGGCTCAACAAGCGTCCCTATCTTCAGATAGCTGGTCTCCATCCTCACTATCATCAAGCGAACTAACCGACTTGCGCGAACAAGTTCTCTTCGGATGGCCAATCAGATAGGTAATCGATATAAATCCATTTGGCCGCGTCCCTACTTGCCAGTGATAGTTCTTTGCTTGCACTTTTCGCGACATCTGCAATAGTTCATCTTGTGAATAGACACGGAGACACGACATAAGACCATCGAACCAGAGCATGAACGGAACCAATGGCACAACATAAGTCCAGAAGATTCTTGACCAGCGAAAGGGCTTAATTGTTGGAGCAATCAACAGGGCGGATAGAGGAAGAAAACAAATCGCGAGTACTGTCCTCATATCCCTGTTTGCGCCCTCAAAGATCGCAATCCCTTGCTGTTCTTTTGCTGCATCACAAAGAATGCTTAGCGCCTCCTCAGGCGAAAAATGGTGGAAAGACGAAAATATGGTTCTAAATCCGTCAAGATCTGGCGGTACTGTCATTGCGGACACGGAGCGTTCGGAGAAACTGACCGATTCAAACTCGGAACTGGCGCGCTTGAATCCTTCAGTGTTGGGGTGAAGGTCAGTTAAGAGAACGCTTGTCTTGTATGTCTGTCCCGTCTCGAAATCTCGTGCCAATTGCAACCAAGGTCCGCCAGCGCCGGAGCAAAGATCGATCACGTGATTGCTTTCGGATTCTTCTAACGCACGATGAAGTAGGGGAACGATAGGTCTATAGGTGTCGAATGTCATCCACACAGCCTGGAGAGCATCAGTAAACAGATTTCGCAGAACGGCGGGACACCAACGATGGTCGTGGATCTCGAAAAGCTCAAAATGGCGCATATCGGATAAGTAGATGTCGGAATTGACTTATTATCTCTCCCAACCGCTTCTCTGCGATCAGCAGGAATTGTGACTGCACGTTGATGGGTGCTTCATTTTTGTGTCGCTAAGTTGCAGAAAATGCCTTCTTCAGCTGCTTTCGCAACGAGGAGGTCAGCGGTTAGATCCTACTTAACTGCGGGAATGGTTCTTTTCTAGGATGGTCTGCTGTGATTGGTGCGGGGAACGGCATCCAAATTCTGCAGTGGGTTTCAGAGTAAAGTCGAGGAAGCATCCCGAGCGGGACGAGGTGAAGGAATGAATCAGTCTATGACGGAAATGCCGAATTTACTGTTCAATGTCCGCTGCGATAATGGAAAGGACCCCTATGTCGTCTCCTGTTCAATCGTAGGAGATACTACCGGTCTGCGCGGATTAGTCCGGAGATTCGCCAGCCTGCAAAGGGTGGAATCTGAGTTGAAGGGTGCGGGGATTTCATCTGAACGGTACGCCAACATTCTTGCTGCAGTCGATGCGGAGCGAGGTGCCGTCAAACATTTCGATATCGATTTGAATGAAGCGCAGAAGCTGTCCATTATCCAGATCGATTCCACCGAATAGGATTAGATCGCGTAGTCTTCCCATTGAGGGGAAGGTGCGTGCTGCGGTCAGAGAGGATGCCCAATAACAGGGTTATCTAGGTTCAGAAGGACATGGCGGCGAAAGGATGCTTGAGAAGCATATGAATGGTGATGGAGTGGGATTTCGTGACGACGATCTGAAGATATTTGAAGCAAATGGTGCCGCTCCATTGCCTGTTGCCTTCAGCGAAACTCATATCCAACACGAGGGCGCACAAATCTGGTGTTCCATCTTCGGAAAAGGTGCGCCTGTCATTCTGCTGCATGGCGGGCTGGGCCATAGTGGGAACTGGGGCTATCAGGTTCCAACTTTGCTCAAGGCCGGATATCAGGTGATTCTAATTGATAGCCGTGGGCATGGACATAGCACGCGTGATGAGCGCCCTTTCCGATACGAGCTGATGGCGTCGGATGTCTTGGCCGTAATGAACGCGCTTCACTTGGAGAAGGTCAGCCTGGTGGGGTGGAGCGATGGTGCGGTGATTGCGCTCATGGTTGCCGAGAAAAATCCACAGCGCGTTGCGGGTGTATTTTTCTTTGCCTGCAATATGGACCCAAGCGGGGCAAAGGAGATGGTTAAACTTGATCCCGTAACCGAGCGTTGTTTTCGGAGGCATACCAAAGACTATGCGCGGTTATCCGAGACCCCGGAACAGTTTGATGATTTTACGAAAGCAGTCGCCCTGATGATGAAGACGCAGCCAAACTATACGGCCCAAGATCTGGCTGCTATCAGAGTTCCCGTCATGATCGTGCAGGGTGAACATGATGAATTTATCCGACCTGAGCATGCGAGATATCTTGCCGAAAGTATTCCCAACGCGAAACTGCTCTTCCTCAAAGATGTAACCCACTTTGCTCCTCTTCAGCGGCCCGAGTTCTTCAATTCTGTCATCCTTGAATTTCTCGGCAGAGTTCGCCTTTGAGGTAGGTCTCGCCTGAGAGTTGTGCGGTATATTGAGGAATCAAAATTAGAGGCCAAGGTGCAGGATGTCAAAATTAAGTCCTTCGGAGATGGCAAAGAAGATAGGTGAAGGTCTACTTTCTTTTCCCGTTACTCACTTCAAAAAAGATTATTCCTTCGACGAGAAGCCCTATCGCGAACACATCTCGTGGATGTTGGAACATAAGCCTGCTGGGTTATTTGCTGCAGGTGGGACCGGAGAGTTTTTCTCGCTCGCACTTGGTGAATTTTCCTCGATCGTGCGCGCGGCGGTAGATGAAACTGCGGGCAAGGTGCCGGTGCTCGCAGGATGCGGGTATGGAACCGCTATGGCCAAGGAGTTCGCGGCGGCGGCCGAAGATGCAGGAGCGGACGGAATCTTGTTGCTTCCCCCGTACCTGTTGAACTCGGAGGCGGCTGGCTTGGCTGCGCACGCTGAAGCTGTATGCTCGTCTACGAAACTTGGCGTCATCTTTTACAACCGTGATAATGCCATCATCGACGACATTACCCTGGCCAAGCTATGTGAACGGTGTCCGAACCTGATCGGTTTCAAGGATGGCTATGGCGACATTGAGCTGATGACCCGCATCTACGCCCGGCTAGGGGATAGGCTGACGTATGTGGGTGGCTTGCCGACCGCAGAAACGTTCGCTCTTCCTTATCTAGAGATGGGGGTCACGACGTACTCTTCGGCGATCTTCAACTTCCTTCCTAACTTCGCGCAGGAGTTTTATGCAGCAGTGAGAGCGCGAGACCGTGAGAAGGTCTACGCTCGTTTGAGCGAGTTTGTGTTGCCGTATATTGGCATTCGGAATCGACGCAAAGGATATGCGGTCTCCATCGTCAAGGCGGGAATGACTGCGATTGGAAGGCCGGCTGGGCCGGTCCGGTCTCCGCTGGTGGATCTTAGCCAGCTTGAGCTTGAGGAACTGACCAAGCTGATCGGGAATCGCACCTGATGACAATCGCCCCGGAGCAGAGACAGACACGGGTCCGATATCTGATCGTGCTGATGCTGTTTGTCGCAAGTTGCTTCAGCTATGGAGACCGGGTGATGCTATCGATCGCCGGGATCAGCTTCTCCAAAGATCTGCACATGGACGCGGTTAGGCTGGGTTATCTTTTCTCCGGCTTCAGCTGGGCTTATGTTTTTGGGCAGTTACCCGCGGGCGGCATGCTGGACCGTTTTGGATCGAAACGGGTCTACGGTGCAAGTATTGTCCTATGGTCGATCTGCGCGTTACTTGCAGGCTTGGCCGGTTACCTGCCCGTTATGGCTGCTTTTGGCGCAATCTTTGGATTGCGCCTGATCTCGGGCCTTGTGCAGTCGCCAGTTTTTCCTGGGAATGGACGTATTGTAGCGAGCTGGTTTCCGACAGCAGAGCGTGGCCGGGCGTCTGCAATTTTTAATGCGTCGCAGTATTTTTCGCTGGTTCTGTTCGCTCCTATTCTCGGATGGATTACGAACGCCTGGGGCTGGAAGCAGTGTTTCTGGTTTGTGGGAGCTGCTGGTCTGCTGCTTAGCTTTGTCTGGCACAAGGCGGTCTACGGCGTGAAGACGCACCCGCGGATTAATGCGGCTGAGATCGAGTTCATCGAGAAGGGCGGGGGACTGGTAAATATCGATCCTGGTTCCGGCTCGGCACAGAAGGCGCCTCGTCTGACATGGGCTGCGATCAAGATGCTTCTGAGCAACCGGATGCTCGTCGGTATCTATATTGGTCAGTATTGTATTACTACGCTGACATGGTTCTTTCTCACATGGTTTCCTGTCTACCTTAGTCAGGCACGTCACATGTCCATCACTAAGGTAGGAGTGATGGCGGCTTTGCCGGCACTCTGCGGCTTCGTCGGAGGCATTCTGGGTGGCGTAGTCTCTGACAAGCTACTCCAGGCCGGGCACTCTTTATCCTTCGCGCGCAAGACGCCGATTGTGGCGGGGATGCTGCTTTCAGTAACGATGATCGGTTGCAACTATGCCAATGCCCAATGGGTAGTGATGGTCTTGATGTCACTCGCCTTTTTCGGCAAAGGGTTTGGAGCGCTGGGCTGGACTGTAATTGCCGATACGTCGCCGAAGCCGCTGATTGGAGTGAATGGCGGACTCTTCAACCTGATTGGCAATCTTGCTGGAATCACTACACCAATCATCATTGGATATATCGTGAAGCGAACGGGCTCGTTCCACGATGCTTTGATTTTTGTTGTGGTGACGGCACTCATGGCGATTGTTGCGTATCTGCCGATCGTCGGTGAGATCAAGCGCGTTGATCTGAAGTTACCTGAACCCGCAGGCGGAAGAGTATGAAGGAATTGACGGAACGCGAATCTCCACGAATCAAAACCATGCGTGTGATTCCGGTTGCGGGCCGGGATTCGATGCTGCTGAATCTGAGCGGCGCTCATGCGCCGTTCTTCACCAGAAACCTTGTTGTTATTACCGATGACACGGGCGCGACAGGTGTAGGTGAAGTCCCCGGCGGCGAAAAGATTCGTCAGGTTTTAGAAGATAGCTGCTCGATGGTGGAAGGCGAAAAGGTGGTCTTCTACAAGCGAATCCTGAAATCTATACGGGAGCGCTTCGCAGATCGCGACACGGAGGGCCGCGGGCTTCAGACCTTCGATCTCCGAACTACGGTTCATGGGGTTACTGCGATTGAATCCTCCTTGCTTGACCTGCTGGGACAGTTTCTCGGAGTGCCGGTTGCGGAGTTGCTAGGTGAAGGCCAACAGCGCGACAGCGTCGATGTGCTTGGTTATCTCTTCTATATCGGCGACAGAGAGAAGACGAACCTACCCTACGAGCGCGGTGAAAACGGCGAAGATGGATGGTCCCAACTACGCCACCAGCATGCTCTGACGACGGAGGCGGTGCTTCGTCTGGCGGAGGCAGCGGAGGAACAATATGGATTCCGCGATTTCAAGCTGAAGGGTGGAGTGCTGGCTGGCGAACAGGAGATGGAGACGGTAACCGCCTTGGCGAAGAGGTTTCCTGAAGCACGTATCACGCTTGACCCGAATGGAGCCTGGTCGCTGGAAGAGGCGATACGCTTATGCAGTGGTAAGCGCGATATTCTTGCCTACGCAGAGGATCCTTGTGGAGCGGAGCAAGGGTTCTCCGGCAGGGAAATCATGGCCGAGTTTCGCCGTGCGACCGGTCTTCCCACGGCAACGAACATGATTGCAACCGATTGGCGGCAGTTGAGGTACGCAGCCGAGCTCCATGCAGTCGATATTCCCCTTGCAGACCCGCACTTCTGGACGATGCAGGGCTCGGTGCAGGTTGCTCAATTCTGCCGCGAGTGGGGACTCACGTGGGGTTCGCATTCGAACAATCACTTCGATGTGTCGCTAGCCATGTTTACCCACGTTGCCGCTGCCGCACCCGGAAGAGTCACGGCTATCGACACGCACTGGATCTGGCAGGATGGTCAGCGGCTGACTGTAGAGCCTCTAAAAATAAAAGGCGGAAGACTAGCGGTGCCGCAGAAGCCTGGACTAGGGATCGAGCTCGATATGAAAGAAGTCGAATCAGCCAATCGGCTCTACGGCGAGGTTGGCCTTGCTGGTCGAGATGATGCTGCTGCTATGCAATTTCTGCGGCCCAATTGGAAGTTCAATCCGAAGCGTCCCTGTCTCGTCTAGGTAATTGGGGCGGGATTGAAGAGAGCGAATTCGTTGTGAAGACCCCAGTGATCGGCACAGGTCTGATGGCGGCCACTGGCGACTTCCAGGATGAGGCGAAAGATCTCCTCGCCAACCTCCTTGATGCCTGCGTGTCCAGTCGCGATTCTGCCTGCGTCGACATCGATTAGATCGGACCAGCGTTGAGCCAGAGACGTCCGTGAAGCGACTTTGATAACTGGAGCCATGGCCAGGCCATAGGGGGTACCGCGGCCTGTAGTGAAGACGTGCATGTTCATGGAAGCTGCTAGTTGAAGCGTTCCGCAGACGAAGTCGCTTGCAGGCGTGGCCGCAAATACAAGCCCCTTGGTGGTCACGCGTTCGCCGGGACCGAAGACCCCGCGGATGGGGGTTGTGCCGGATTTGACGATAGAGCCAAGCGCCTTCTCCACGATATTCGTAAGGCCTCCGCTTTTATTCCCGGGAGTCGGGTTGGCACTGCGATCGACGGCACCCCGATCTAGATATCTGTCGTACCATTCCATCTCACGAATAAGGCCCTTCGCAACTTCATCAGAAGAGGCGCGGGCCGCGAGCAGATCGATTGCATCGCGAACCTCCGTCACCTCTGAGAACATGACTGTGGCTCCTGCGCGTACCAGCAGATCAGCGGCATAGCCGACCGCGGGATTCGCTGTTACGCCCGAAAAAGCGTCGCTTCCTCCGCACTGCAGTCCGACGGCCAGGTCAGAGGCCGGCCGAGTCACACGGCGGCGTCTGTTGAGCTGCGCGAGGCGTTCTTCGGCCATATCCATAATCGCCCGAACCATATCTCCGAAGCCGTGATGGCCTTCGTCCTGCAGGCGAACCACATATGGTCGGGCGGTCAGAACCGGAAGTGTGCTGTCAGGGAGCATACGAGCGGGCTGCAACTTTTCGCAGCCCAGGCTCACCACCATCGGAGCTCCACCGAGGTTGGGATTGAGGCTTAGGTTCCGCAGAGTGCGGATGGGAATCTCTGCTCCCGGCGCGTCGATGGCAACGCCGCACCCATACAAATGAGTGATTGCGACGACATCATCCACATTCGGATATCGAGGCAGAAGCTCTGCCTTGATCTTCTTCACCGCATATTCCACCGTTGCAGAGACACATTGCACTGTAGTGCTTATACCGAGAATGTTCTTTGTTCCGACGGACCCGTCTTCATTGACGTAACCATCAAAGGTGAATCCCTCCAGAGGCTCGGGTGCAGACTGTGCTCCGGGAGACGGAAGCTGATCCAGCCTGGGTGGCTGCGGAAGCGTAAGAATTGCTTCGTGAACCCACCTTCCAGGAGCGATCTCTTCGTGGGCAAGGCCAATGGTGACACCATATCGAACGACGGCACCGCCTTTGGGGATAGCTCTAAGCGCCACCTTGTGTGCTTCAGGGACGGCCTCTCTCAGAATCAACCCCGAATCAAATACGGTTCCGGCGGGAAGACCGCCTTCGTTCACCACAATGGCGACGTTGTCGGCCGGGTGAACCTGTATGTAGCGTGGCTGAATCTGGTTCGGCATCTCTATGTCTCTTTCGACGAATTACAAGTCAAACGGCCACAGACGCTGGACGGTTTTGTACAGGATGTCTGCTCGTTCCGAACCTGTTAGAAATCCTAAATGGTCGCGATACAGTGCGACTCGCCGGGCATAGGAAAGGGTATCAGGGACGATAGGCCAGTCTGTTCCCCACATCAGGCGATTCGCTCCAAAACGGTCGCGAAGCCGTGCGACCTGCTCGGCCATATCTGGATAGGGATAGGGCCTACGGGAAAGCGACCACATGTGCGAGATCTTTACGTAGACGCGAGGATATCGCGCCATCTGCAGCAGCAGTTGGAAGCCCTTCGGATCGTCGGGCGGAACATCGGCCATGTGATCGATCACAACATCCACGCCTGGACTCTTTTCTATCCAGGGCATAACGTCAGGCAGCCTTGAGGCGGGCAGCAGGAGGGTCATCGGGACTCGAAGCTCTGCGCACCTTTGCCAGAGCGGAGTCATCAGAGGTCCACGGATCCAATCGCTTTTTGCCGTGGCATCGGGGCTAAGCCTCACGCCGCGGCATCCCTGCTCCGTAAGTTGGCTCAGGTGGTCGGGGGCGGCAGGATCTTCAGGATTGACTCGGCATACCCCATGGAATTTGCCCGGATAGCGTCGCAAAACATCGATTAAATAGCGGTTGTCCCAGCGATAGTGAATCACCTGGATCAAAACCGTTCGGGCCACCCCGTTGGTATGCATCAGCTTTAGTAGATCTTCCGTCGAATTATCGTAGGCGGGCGGTCTTGCTCCCTCAGCGAAGGGAAAATCCTGACGATGTTCCCAGACATGAACGTGCGAATCGATTACAGAGGCTGGGTCAGCGCTTGTTCGGGTGGCGCCGGCAAGCACGGATTGGAGCGAAAGACTAAGAAAAGAGCGGCGGTTCATTCAACATCCCTGCGGGAAAGGAGAATTGATCCACGATAGCAGGAGGCGAGGCTCCCGCCGGTCACGAAGATTCCGATTCTCAGGCTCATCGTTTAAGATAAGGCGTCCACCGCTCCACAGGGCGGGTAGGTCAGAGACTCATAACGAGGATGCTTCGTTGGCGCTTTACCTTGCAGTAGATCTGGGCGGAACCAAAACAGAATATGTATTGGCGGATGAGACACGTGAACTGGCGCGTGTTCGCGGCGGCACAATCAAGCGTATGCGTACGGATGCGACCACTGCCGAGGAGAACTTCGATCAGGCTATCCGTGAACTCGAGGAAAAGTCCGGTGCGTCGGTCCGTGAAGTCACTCGAAGCTGTGTGGGAGCGGCCGGAGTTACTGTTCTTCTGGTGACCGACTGGATTCGAAAGATCTTTGCCGAGAGAATCGGGGGATCGCTCATCCTGGTGGGTGATGTTGAGATCGCCCTCGATGGCGCCTTCTTTGGCGGCCCGGGAGTCTTGGTGATGGCCGGAACGGGTTCGAACGTCGCCGGCCGGACCGCCGGCGGTATGCTGACGACAGCTGGCGGATGGGGGCCAGCCCTGTCGGATCAAGGTTCAGGTTCACGAATCGGACAACAGGCGCTTCGTGATGCGGCCCTGGCGGTCGACCAGGAACGCGAGACAACACTTTTGCCTGCGATTCTGAACCTCTGGGGTCTCAAAGACTTCGATGAACTGGTAGCGTATGCCAATCAGATTCCTGCACCGGACTTTACCCGGCTAGCCCCGTTGGTGGTCTCCTGCGCGGAGGCGGGAGACCCGGTAGCGCAAGGGGTACTCCATCGGGAGGCCGAAGAGCTGGCCTATCTTGCGCGGCTTATCATCGAGCGTCTTCGCCGTGCGGATCACCGTCCTGACTGGGTTCCGGACCTCGCATTTACCGGAAGCATCCTCGAGCATGTCGCTCCCATCCGCGAAGGCATTGTAGAGATACTTCGTCGCGATCTGCCCACAATGAAAGTGGTGCCTGGTATGGTCGATCCAATCCTTGGAGCACTGTGGCGCGCTCGACACGGATAGTCAGGCGCGCAACAGCTCCGGACGCGTACCAGCTACCCGCCCTATAAGCTCGCCAAACAGTGTATTCGCCCAGGCAAACCAGGCTCGCGTAAAGCGCCGTGCATCGTCTTTGTAATAACTTTCGTGCATGAAGCCGAATCCGGTGGCAGAGTTTTTGAGCATGGCGATCGATTGCCGGATCTCGTCGTCCTTCGTGCTGGTCAGGGCGAAGACGATCTGGGACATCGGCCATATCATGTCGTGCCCAATATGCGGTCCTCCGATGCCTTCGCCTGCCTTTCCACTAAAGAACCATGGATTGCGTTCGCTCCAACAAAAGGCACGGGTCCTGGCGTAGAGGGCAGCATCCGGCGAGCTGGCCAGATAGGGCAGGCCTAACAGGCTGGGAACATTGGCGTCATCCATCAAAAGCTGGCTGCCGAAACCATCCACTTCGTACGCCCATATCGTGCCTTCGGGCTGGGAAACGATTGCATGTTGGCGCAGAGCCGCATCGACTTCATCGGCAAGGGAACTGGCGCTTGAAGCAAGTGCCTCGTCGTGAAGAATGCCGTGGGCCATTTCGGCGAGCTGCCGCATGGAGGTCACCGCGAAGAGATTCGATGGAACGAGGAAGGGGAAGATGCACGCGTCATCTGAAGGGCGGAATCCAGAGGCGATCAAACCAACCGGACGTACAGGGTTGCCCCTGCCCGCTGCCGGAAGTGTCTCCGTAGAAGCTGTTGATTCACGCTGAAAGCGGTACGGACCTTCACCATCTTTGCGTTGCTGCACCCGCAGTGTGTCGACGATAAGGCGCATAGCATCATGCCATCGGCTGTCGAACGGGCTTGTGTTCCCGGTTTGCTGCCAGTAGCCGTGCGAGAGGCGAATGGGGTAACAGAGAGAGTCGACCTCCCATTTGCGTTCTCCGACTCCGCGGCGAAGCTCCGTCTTGTCTTTCAGGCTCCAGGGAAGCGGCGTAGCGTTGAGGTCCGCCATGAATGCGTTTGCGTATGGATCGATAAGAATGCATCGAGCCTGTCGGCGGATGACGCCTTCTAGTAGATCGCGCAACCGACGGTCGTTCTTTGCCAAAGGAAGATAAGGCCATACCTGGGCTGAGGAATCTCGCAGCCACATCGCAGCGATATCACCGGTGAGGACGGCGGTATCGGGTTTGCCTTCGAATATGCCTGGTTCAACCGTCGTGTCGAGCGTATTCGGAAAGCAAGAGGTGAACAAGGAGGCTAGGACCGGGTCGGGAATGCGAGCGCTTCGCTCCTTCAAGAAGGCTTCAACCGCATCGCTCCGGAACTTGCGTTCCGATGGCTTGGGACGTCCCTGTGACATGTCCCAAGGAGCCTTGACCGGAGGAGTCTCGATCGAGGACTGAGCCTCCACGGCAGGTAACTGCTGCTGGCTCAACGCGAATGGGTGAACAAGAGCAACGGAGCTCGCCGATTGAAGAAATTTTCGTCTATTGAAGCCTGAAGTATTCATTACTCGTCAGGTGTCATTCTGTCATAAGTTGCCGGTCAGTCACTCCATACGTAAGAATAGTTTCGGTGTTTGTTCTAGCCTCCCGGGCTGTGATGTATGTGAAGACAGCCATTTTCTTTATCTCTGCCGAACGGAGAATGAATGATCAGTCGTAGAAGATTCCTGGAAAACGGTGCTGCTGTATGCGCCGTGAACGCACTTCCTCTTAACAAGCTTGCCTATGCTTCTGGTGTAAAAGATGACGAGCCGTTGCATTGGGTCGATCCTCGCATCGGAACCGGCGGTCATGGGCATTGTTTCCCGGGAGCGTCGCTTCCTTTCGGCATGGTGCAGCTCAGCCCCGATACCTTCAATGATGGCTGGGACTGGTGTTCTGGATATCACGTCTCCGACAGCTCCATCATGGGTTTCAGCCACACTCACCTGAGCGGCACCGGCTGCGGGGATCTCCTTGATTTTCTAGTGATGGCTGGAACCGGGACCGCCCACATCGTGCCCGGCGATCGCAACAACCCTGATGCCGGTTATCGTTCGCGTTTCGATCATGTAGACGAGACGATGGAGCCGGGCTATTACTCGGTGATGCTGAAGGATTACAAGGTGCGCGCAGAACTGACCGCGACCGAGCGGACAGGGCTGCATCGTTACACATTCCCGGCAAGCGATAAAGCGTATCTCATTCTCGATCTGCAGCACGGTTACGGACCAGGCGCAGGACCTTGCGACTCCGCCGAGCTCAAACAGATCGCTCCCGATACTCTAGTGGGTGGAAGGCGCACGTCGGCCTGGGGCAAAGGTCGCCACGCCTACTTCGCCCTGAAAGTCTCCAAACGTCCCGATCGCATCGTCTTCTACTCAGAAGACCAGGAGGTTCCGGCTCCGGCAACGGGCGAGGAGCTTAAGGGAAAGAATCTGAAGTGCGTTCTCTACTTCACGACCAAGGCGAATGAGCGCATCCTTGTGAAGACGGGGATCTCCGGCGTGGACGCCGTGGGGGCCGAGAAGAATCTCACCGCAGAGGCTCCCGGCTGGGAGTTCGATAAAACGCGCACGTCCGCACGCGAGATCTGGCGGAAACAACTCGCAAAGATTCAGGTCGCCAGTCCGAACGAGACCCACAAGCGAATCTTTTATACGGCGCTCTATCACCTCTCGCTGGGACCAACTCTCTTCGACGATGTCGACGGACGTTATCGCGGCATGGACAACCAGATCCATTCGCTCGCGACCGGCGAACATAACTTCTCTACCTTCTCTCTTTGGGATACCTTCCGCGCAGCGCACCCCACCTACACGCTGATCGAGCCTGAGAGAGTGCCGCTGTTCATGAACACGCTCATCCGTATGTCAGAGCAAAGCCCTGCCGGAATGCCGGTATGGCCGCTTATGTCGACCGAGACGGGGACGATGACGGGATATCATTCGGCAGCCGTAATCTCTGAGGCATGCAATAAAGGATTCACCGGCATTGATTACGAGAAGGCATATGGCCTGATGATGAAGCGTGCCATGGTCGAGGATTATCGGGGTCTTGGCTACTACCGCAAGCTCAACTACATTCCTGCCGACAAAGAGGAAGAGTCGGTTTCAAAGACCTTTGAGTACTGCTATGACGACTGGTCGATTGCCCATGTCGCGCGCAAGCTTGGCAAGCCGGATGATGCCGAGATGCTTGTGAAGCGTTCGACAAACTATCGCACCTATTTCGATAAGTCGGTTGGGTTCATGCGCCCGAAGCTCGAGAACGGGGAATGGACCTCGCCGTTCCGTCCCATCGATATGGGACACATGAAAAAGTGGCGCGACTACACCGAATCCAACGCCTGGCAGACGACCTTCGGCGTACAGCACGACGCTGCGGGATTGATTGAGCTCTGCGGTGGACGTGAAGCCTTCGTTACCAAGCTCGACGGCCTCTTTACAGCCCCCAGCGATCTGCCAGAGGATGCTCCGCCCGATATCGCGGGCTTGGTTGGGCAGTATGCTCACGGAAACGAACCCTCCCATCACATCTCCTATCTGTACGTCTATGCAGGCGCGCCGCACAAGACCCAGGCCCGTGTTCGTAGCCTTCTGGAGACAATGTACGCAGCCAAGCCAGATGGAATGCAGGGTAACGAAGATGTAGGCCAGATGTCGGCGTGGTACATCCTCAGTTCTCTGGGCTTTTATCCTGTCGATCCTGTCAGTGGAAACTACATCCTGGGCTCGCCACTGTTTGAGCGTGCGGTGCTTGAACTTGGCGCTGGCAAAAAGCTCGAGATCGTGGTCGAGCGGAAGGATCCAGTGCACCAATACGTTCAAGCCTTCTCTCTCAACGGAAAGCCGCAGCAGAAGGCGTGGTTCCATCACTCGGAGATCGCCCAGGGAGGGAAGCTGGTCTTTACCATGGGCCCAGACCCGAACACGTCCTTCGGCGCCGATCCCTCTGTGGCCCCGCCATCTTTAAGCCTCTCGTGAAGAGAGCCTTCACCTTCGAGCTCTGCGCAGAAACCCTGCAGGCCTGCTTAGCTGCGAAGGAGGGGGGTGCAGACCGGATCGAGTTATGCTCGGCGCTCAGCGAAGATGGCCTGACGCCGAGCCACGGCTTGATTCGTGCTGCAGTCGAACGCAGCGGCCTACCCGTGCATGTCCTGTTGCGGCCGCGCTCTGGTGATTTCTTCTATAGCGACGAGGAGTTTGCCATAATGCAGGCCGATCTTTTGCACGCTCGCTCTTTAGGTGCCAAAGGATTCGCGCTCGGGGTCCTGCTTGCTGATGCGACCGTTGACCTTGAGCGCACACAAAAACTGGTAGAGCTTGCATCGCCACTCGAAGTAACCTTTCATCGCGCATTCGACCTGGTTCGCTCCCTCGATCAGGCCCTCGAAGACATCATCACAGCGGGGTGTGGCAGAGTTCTGACATCAGGAGGAGAGCGTGATGTCGTTGCTGGTGCGGCAAAGCTAACCAGCCTTGTCGAGCAAGCAGGTAAAAGGATCGACGTCGCAGTAGGAGGCGGGCTCCGGATCGCTAATGCTGCCTCTGTCGCACACGCGACAGGAGCTGGACATTTTCATGGCAGCGTACGGAGTGCTCGATCCATCTCCTCGCCGGAGCGGAGTGGCGTTCTAAAAGAGTCAGCGCAGAGCAGATTCATCGTTCGCGTAGAAGATATTCGTGCGCTGGTGCGTGAACTCGCACGATCATAATTGCACGGAGCCTGCGACAATCGGCAGCTGAATCTGTACTTGAAGTCCGCGGTCGGCGACGTTCCTTGCGGAAATATTGCCCCCGTACAAGTGAACAATTCGTTTGCTGATGGAGAGTCCAAGCCCTCCGCCGCCCTGCTTGTGGGATTCTGATGTGGACACTCGGAAGAAGGGTTCGAAGATCTGGCCCAAGGCCTCTTCAGGAACGCCATCACCTTCATCCGTTGTGATTATGTCGAGGCGGTCGGGAGCATCTTTTCTGGAGTCGCAGAGCTTAACCTCGACAACTCCTCCCGCGGGACTGTGCTGAAGGGCATTTCGAACAACGTTCTCTATACAGCTGTGCAACAGGCCCATATCGGCAAGTGCATAGCGATCGAAGACACCTGTCTGAACCACCGTCTTCTTTTCAGGGAGCCCTTCGAAGGAGGCATCCTTCACAATGCGCTGCACAAGTCGGCCGATGTGTACTTGTTCTCTCCGCGAGTGGCTTTCGGATGCGTCGATTCGCGCGAGAGTCAGCAGGTCGGAGATCATTTTTTCGAGGGCCTTAATGTCTGCCTGCATACGTGCGGCAGAACCGATGTCTCCCCGTTGTACTAACTCCGCCGAAACGCTCAAGCGTGCCAGCGGTGATCGCAACTCGTGGGAGATATCACGCAATAGAAGCTTCTGCTGATCAAGCAGCACTTGGATACGTTCGGCCATGCGATCGAAGTCGTAAGCCAGCAGCGCAAGCTCATCTTTTCGTCTTGATAGAGCCGGAGACGCGCGTGCCCTGAGATCGCCTTTTGCGATCTGCTGTGCGGTTCTTTGCAAGCTGCGGATAGGTTCGGTGATGCTCCTGGCGAGAAGGAAGCAGAGGGTAGCAGAGATGATCAACAGAGCTGCAAGCCGAAACGTCCGTCTGGCAGGATTCAGAAAATTACCGTACATCCTTACTGGGCTCATTTCAGCAACGAAGATGTAGACATTCGGGCCACGAACCTTATAGAGCACGCCGATCCAGGGAGATCCGAAGGAAAAGACGGAGCGCTTTTCGTCTCGTGCTTGGGAGAGAAGGTGACTCGCCTCCAATGGAACCTGAGTTGTTCCGGAATTAACTTCATTCACCAGGAGAGAGGCTGAGATTTGAGAATCTTTTTTAATGTCGGAGAGATACTCGTCCAGGCGTTCTTTGCCACCGTGCTCATACAGATCGATAGCCGTTGTCGCATAGAGATCGAACGAACGCATAAGCCATCGATGCGAAAGCGGGCGTGCATCTGTAAGAGCCGTGATCATCGCAAGGCTGATCAACATCAACGCCGACGATAACCAAAACACAAAAAAGACTCGGGAAAAAAGACTACGCATCGGACAATCCCGTATAGCAGTAACCCAGGTGACGGATGCTGCGAATTCGCTCAACTGCTCCCACTTGTGCGCCTAGCTTTCGACGGAGACTGCTGATGTGATTGTCGATAGATCGATCTGCGGAACCTAGTGGACGGCCGAGAACCTGCTCCGTAAGCTCGTCTCGTGTTACACATTCTCCACAGCGACGAACTAAGGTGAGCAGAATGTCAAACTCAGCTGCCGTAAGATTTATCTCGCTGCCTTCCTGGAGCACGCGCCGAGTCGTGACCTCGATCCTAAGATCGCCGGCCATCAACATATTGCTCTTTCCGCCCACTCGGCGCCTAAGCACAGCGCGGATGCGTGCGACAAGTTCACCGGGAACGAAGGGCTTTGGGATGTAGTCATCAGCCCCATTCTCTAAGCCCGCAATACGATCGCCGGTGTCGCCCCGCGCCGTGAGCATAATGACGGGCACATCGGACCGTTCCCTGATCTGCTGCAGGAGATCGCGTCCGTCCCCGTCCGGAAGCATTACATCTAGAACAATGAGGTCGTAACGCTTTGCTTGGAATTCGGATCTTCCGGTTGCAATCGAGTGAGCCGCGGAAACCGTGAACTGATCCATCGTCAGAAGACGGATCAGCGACTTACAAAGTTCGCTATCGTCGTCGATAAGGAGAATTGAACTGTCCATCATCTCTTCTGTACTCTCCACATTTGCAATAAGAGGAGAAGCTTAAAAGTTTCGTTGCCGCAGATACCTCGCTTTATTCAGTATCTGCGTGATTTCACCCGTTTCCTGTAGCTCGGGACAAAACTTTACAGAGTCAACCCGGCAGCTTCTGTGTCTGTGGTCCTAGATTCCTTAAAGGAGGATCGAATGAACCACAAACTTATGAGCTGTATTTTAGTGCTGGTTGGCGTAACTACTTTTAGTGCGTTCGGCGAGCAGTATTCAACCGGTGTAAGCAGGACTGCTTACACCGAATCGTCCGCGCAAACACCGCAGGAGTGGCCTTCGCCGGACCAGGTCGTATCCCGGATGAATGAAAAACTGAATCTCTCTGAGGATCAAAAGGGCAAGATTACCCCGATCATTGCAGATCGGCAGACCCAGATGAAGGCGCTGATGGCAGATAGTTCCGGACGTCGAATGCAGAAAGCCAAAAAAGCAAAGTCGATCATGTCCGACAGCGACCAGAAAATCATGGCCGTCCTCAATGACGATCAAAAGAAAAAATACGAGCAGATGAAAGACGAGATGCGGGATCAGATGCGCGCCCGTACGCAGCAAAGACAGCAGTATCAGTGAGCGGGCCGAGGGGAGTTTCAAAGCTCCCCCACTGGCTCTGAATAAACATTGTCGTCATGTAGGTCGATGAGTGAACACGCAGGATGCCTAGGGACTTTACATTTCTAGACATTTGAAACGAAAACTCTCGTCTCATCGCGATGTTTCTATAAGCACACGGCGATAGTATCCGTGACTGATTTGGAAGAGGTGAACTATGTTGCACAAAAAGATGTTCTGCGTTTTCGGCGCTCTACTTGTGTTCGGTGGATCGATGGCTTCCGCTCAGGGGACCAGGCATCGATCCGCGACCGGACCGTATGGAGGATCGCGCTCCGTAACCCAAACGCGGGGCAATGGACAATTCTCCAGTACTCGTCAAGCCGTAGGACCGAATGGGGCAAACTACACAAACCAACGAAACGTTTCCGCCGGGCAGTATTCTGATACTCGGACTGCAACAGGACCGAACGGCGCTACTTACACGAATCAAGTGACTGCCGGAAATGGCCACTATACGCACAACCGCACTGTCACGGGATCGGCTGGTGGCACCTACACCTCTGACCGTACCGTGCAGTCGGGCCAGTTGAGCAGCACCAAGACGGCTGTCGGGCCAAATGGTGGCACCTACACCGATCAGAGAACAGTGACAAATGGACAAGTAACGAATGTAAGAACAGTTACTCCTGCGCCATAAGCCAGGAAGGTTGCGGAGTCTTTGCTCCGCAACCTTCTCAGAAGATCTCGTAAGATCCTTAGCAGCGTCGCTCAAAGACCGCTTCGTAACTCCCGGTAGGTGACAGATGCAATCCAACCGTTCTATGCCTGGCGCAATCGTGATTCCGGTTCTTATCTACCCTGATGTTGATGCTGCGGTGGATTGGTTATGCACAGTATTCGGATTTAGTCTGCGATTGCGTATCGGCACCCATCGCGCGCAGTTCAACATAGGGAATGGTGCTCTCGTGATCGCAGAGGGCACGGCCAATGCAGGACAGGATTCCGTTATGGTGCGCGTGGAAGATGTCCACGCGCACCATGCGCGTTCACTGGAACACTCCGCCCGTGTTCTCGCGCCGCCCACTGAGTATCCCTATGGTGAGAGACAGTACACCGTAGAAGATCTTGCTGGGCGCCCGTGGACTTTTTCACAATCCATCGCTGATGTGGATCCTGCAGACTGGGGTGGCACGCTGCTTTAGGGTGCCTCCCCTAGGAGAGGGCGTCCTCGGCGTCGAGTGGATCTGGATCGATAGCTCTTTTTCCTCGCCGTACAAGGAAGAAGTTGCTGAGCATTCGGCTGCACTCTTCGGCCAAAACTCCGGTGCGGACCTCTGCCCGGTGGTTGAGCTGAGGGTGGTTCATGACCGTGAGTACACTTCCGCATGCGCCAGCCTTGGGGTCATCGGCGGCATAGACGAGCCTCACAATGCGAGCGTGCAGGATCGCGCTGGCGCACATAGCGCAGGGTTCCAGAGTTACGTATAGGGTGCAGCCTTTTCCCTCCGGAGTGAGCAGGCGATAGTTGGCGAGTGCCTTACCGGCCTCTCGCATGGCGACGATCTCGGCGTGCGCAGTGGGGTCGTTGTCGCGCAGGACCCGGTTCTGCCCTCGTCCCAGAATGGTTTCGCCATCCGGCGCCAGAACGATCGCTCCGACAGGAACTTCTTCGGCAGCTTCGGCTGCGCGGGCCTCCGCGATAGCGAGGCGCATCATGCGTTCATCGTGCGATTCAGCCTGTTCGTAGGACTCCATGAACTCAGTCTAGTGATTTAGTTCTGTGGAGGCGGGTTCGGAACCAGGACTCCGTGATGATAGACCGCTTCGATATGACGCGTGTTGCGGACGTCCATCAGAGGATCCGCTGAGAGGATGATCAGATCTGCGGAATAACCATCCTTAATCAGCCCCACGGTAACCTTCGAGTTGATCTCATGCATCAGGCGGCCATTCTCGCCCGTCGCGAGCGTGATGGCCTGAAGCGGCGTTAGGCCGGCGGCAACGAGATCCTCGAGCTCGCGATGTTCGCTGAATCCCGGGATGCGTCCGGTAACCGCTCCGGAGTCGGTCCCGAAGCCAATGTTGACGCCAGCGTCATGGAGTGCCTTGAAATTCTTCATGGCAATCTCATGATCCTTCTTTGCCTGCTCGGTCTGAGGTGTGGCGAGAGTCTTGGATGCGTAGTCCGGAGCTTGGAGTTTGGCGAGAAGCTGCGGTCCAGCAGCCTGCTGGAAAAAGGCCGACTTCATGACGTCCGGATCGTTAGCATACAGGTAGAACGCCTCGTCGAGAGCAAGCGTGGGAATGTACCAGATCTTGTGATCGATCAGGGTCTGGGCGAATCCGGGATCGACCGCCTGATCGCGGATGGAGTGGGCGAAGATATCGATGTTGGCATTGACCAGGCTCTTCGCGTCGGCGAGCGTGTAAACGTGCGCGGCAACCTTCAGGTGATGCTTGTGCGCCTGCTCGATGATTGCGTTATAGATGGCAGGTTCCATCGGAGGAATCTTGCCGTGCCCGCTATCGAGCCACATCTTGACCAAATCGGCGTGATGGCTTGCGAGCTCGTCCACATCTTTGCGGGCTTCGTCGGCGTTGGCCGGTCGATAGATCTGATCGGGAGCAACGTTGAGACCCGGAGCTCCATTGGGGACGCCGATGCCGCGGCCTGCGGTGAGAATGGTGGCTCCGCCGAGCTTGCCCGCTCTTTGCTGGTCGCGAAGCTGATAGACGAGATCGCGGTTGACGCCAAGCGAGACGATCGTAGTGACGCCGTAGCGCTCGAACTGGTTCAGAGCGGCGGTGACGTTCTCTGTGGTGTAGGCATCCGGGGAGGGATCAGCATTATTGACTAAGATTCCGAGATGAGAGTGCGCGCTGATGAGGCCCGGGATGATGATCTTGCCGGTGCAGTCAACTACGTCAGCGTCCTTGGGAGCTTTCTTGAAAGCTGGTCTGACGCTATCGATATAGCCCTTGTGGAGGGTGATGTCCACGTGTGGGCGGATTTGCGCTCCAGTTCCATCGACGAGGGCGGCGTCGTGCAGGATGATGGGCTTCTGCTGGGCGAGGGCGATAGCGGAGGAAAGCATAAAGGCACAGGCAATAGTTCGCATCCAGGCTCCGAAATTGATTCAACTGACTATAAAACTTTAGGATGCCGACGTTCGTGATTGGTTTTACGCCGGCTCTTGTTGCGTCATGCAGTGTAGCGCGCCGAGGCCCCAGATCAAATCCACGCAGTGGATTCCGATGACGCTCCGGTCGGGGAAGCAGTCCGCGATGATGTTGAGGGCGTTGCGGTCGTTGGAGTCGTTGAAGGTGGGGACGAGCACCAGATCGTTGGCGATATAGAAGTTGGCGTAGCTGGCTGGGAGGCGCTGGTTGTCGAAGACCACCGGGGAGGGCATGGGCAGCTCGACGATACGGAATTGCTTGCCGTCGGCATTGCGGGCGGAGCGGAGCCGGTCGAGGTTTTCCGCCAGGGGGAGATGGTTTTCGTCGTGGGTGTTGGGCTCGACGCAGGTGAGGATGGTGTCTTCGGCGACGAAGCGGGTGATGTCGTCGACGTGGCCGTGCGTGTCGTCGCCGGCTGTGCCCCGGTTGAGCCAGAGAACCTGGTCGATGCCGAGGTAGTCGTGGAAGGCCTTCTCGATCTGCTCGCGAGAGACGCCGGGGTTGCGCTGCTGGACCTCGGAGAGGAGGCACTCCTCGGTGGTGAGGAGGACGCCGACTCCGTTGGTGTCGATGGAGCCGCCTTCGAGGACGAGGCGATGGGTTTTACCGTCCTGGCCGACCATCTCGGGGCGGAACTCTTCCATGGCGTAGAGCTTGGCGACGTGGTGCGGGATCTGGTCGTCGCGGCGCCAGTTGTCGTACTTGGCCCAGGCGTTGAAGTGCCAGTTGGTGAGGGCGATCTGGCCGTCAGGATTCTTGATGAAGATGGGGCCGGAGTCGCGGAGCCAGACCCGGTCGGTCTGCCAGGGGTGGAAGTGGAGGCGGGCCATGTTGGCTCCGGAGCGCAGGAGGATGCGCTGGGCGCGCTTTTCGGCGGCCTCGTCGTTGACGAGGATGTGGACATCCTCACAGCAGGAGAGGTGGCGGACGATCTCGGCGTAGACCCAGGGGATGGGTTGGAACTTTCCGGGCCAGTCCTCGGAGTTGTGAGGCCACGCGATCCAGGTGGCGGTGTGGGGAGCCCATTCGGCGGGCATGCGGAAGTTTCGATCGCGAGGTGTGGTCATCTGGCTCTTTTCTCTTCTCGTGGATGCTTGGAGTGGGATACCCCTCCCACCTTAATTGCGCAAAATCTTGGAACGAAGGAACTTAGGTCCGGACCTCGAATGGATTCGCGGTTCGGAGCCGGTTCGATCTTTCTGTTTTAAGTATAGCGAGGTGGAGGGAACTGATCGGCAGTGGGAATGTGACTGATGGGTTAAGGTTTAGGGCTGGGTGGGGCTTGACAGGGTTTGGGGGCTGCGATCCAGGAACTCGGCGGAATGCACCTTAGCCGTTTGGCGGCCGAGATGGGACACCCGGGGCCTTTGAGTGAATTCGTTGGCTTAGAGAAGACCTCAGCGGCTGAAGCCGCCTCCGTGGGGAGATATCTTCGGCACGGCTGAAGCCGTGCCCTTAAGCGGGGCGGTTCGAGCTTCGCTCGAATGATCCTACATCTAGAAATCGAGATGTAAGGCACCCGGCCTGGGCAGGTTTCCGAGGTCGGGAAGTCCGAGATGTCGGGATGTCTGGCATCCTGCGAACCCACCTTAGCCGCTTCGCGGCGAAGATGGGGCACCCGTCACCCGGCCTAAAACATGTGGGTCGCGGCAGGCATTTGAGGCGGTAGAAGCGGAATACAGGGATTCCTCGGCTTCGCTCGGAATGACGCTGTTGAGAAGGACTTGTTTGGGATGACGCAGTTGACGAGGATTGCTAAGGCTGACGACTTTCTGGTTGAGGGCGAGTTCGAGTGGTCTGCCCTCTGGGCGTATTAGGATGAGAGGCGGTGGGGAGTTTCACCATTTTGTAATGTCATAGAGGTTACCCCGGATGGCTATCGGCGTCGGCGCAACAACCAGTACACAGCATTCCGGAGCACGTAAGACAGACATCCGGGCCATGAGCATCGCTACGATGCTCTTTTTCATGTGGGGATTTCTTACCTGTCTGAACGACATTCTGATTCCGCACCTGAAGGGAATCTTTGAGCTGAACTATGCGCAGGCGATGCTGGTGCAGTTCTGCTTCTTCTCGTCGTACTTCATCTTCGCGCTGCCGTCGGGAAAGCTGGTGGAGTGGAGAGGGTACAAGGGCACGATGGTGATTGGGCTGCTGGTGATGGCGGTTGGCGCCTTTCTGTTTCTTCCGGCTTCGGCTGCGGCTTCGTTCGGGTTGTTTCTTTCGGCGCTGGTGATTCTGGCGGCGGGGATCACGACGCTGCAGGTGGCGGCGAATCCTTATGTGGCGAATCTGGGGCCGCCGGAGACGTCTGCGGCTCGGCTGAATCTTTCGCAGGCTTTCAACTCGTTTGGGACGTTCGTGGCGCCGTTCTTTGGGAGCATGTTTATTCTGGCGTCGGCGCCATTGGCTCCGGAGAAGCTCAAGTCGTTTTCGGCGGCGGCGCTGCAGACCTACCGGACGGAACAGGCTTCGAGTGTACGAATGCCTTATCTGGGAATTGGGCTGACGCTGCTTCTGCTGGCGATCTCGTTTGCGGTACTGAAGCTGCCGACGATGGACTTCACGCGCGACATTCGCCCGGGCGAGCTGGATGCGAATGCGACGAACGACA